>ENA-OPNB01001182-OPNB01001182.1-human-gut-metagenome-genome-assembly--contig:-NODE-1182-length-20293-cov-2.217314_pt1 | contig 20293 bp, 26 predicted proteins | sample MGYA00241528_ERZ501754 | MGnify/ENA primary metagenome ERZ501754 (study PRJEB25962, sample SAMEA2042646) | human gut metagenome | biome: human gut; feature: human-associated habitat; material: faeces... | reverse complement strand
GCTAATTGAAGTATTAAATACAATAGATGATGATGGATGCAAACTCAGATATTCAAATGATGGAAAAGGAAATAATTATAATGAAAAACCTTGCTTTGTTAGAACAGACTTAATATTGAATACAACAAGAGATTTATATAATTTTTTAATAAAAGAAATTGTTTAATAAAAATACTAGCAAAAAAAGTACACACAAAAAAGAGTACGAAAAAAAGACTGTGTTGAAATATAAAAAATAGGGTATATAATATATATAATGAAACAAATATAAAGATACTAAGAGCAAAAAGTTCTAAGTATCTTTTTTGTTTTAAAAGGTTTTGAACAAGCCTAAGGTGTATTGTAAAATTTGATTAAGAAAGAAGGTATTAGAAATGATTTTTGGAAAGTATGGAAATATGATTTTAACAAATATGGAGAAAAATTACCCATATAGAAAACAAGAATTAGAACTTACAGGAGAGCTAAATTTAAAGATATTTGAACGAGAAAAATATATTTTAAAATTAAAGGAGCAAGTAGAAAAACAAATAAAGGAAAAATATAAAGCTCCTGATACACACGAAATATCCGTACTTGCTAAATATCAAAAAATGATTGATGGTTTAGTTGATGAGGCTCTAATGAAAGATATTTTACAAAAAATATAGAAATTGAGTTAGAAAACTAGCTCTTTTTTTATGGAAAGGAGCTTATATGCTTAATGTTTGGGTTGGAAACTTAGGAAAATACAACGAAGGCGAACTTGTAGGAGATTGGCTTAATCTTCCTGTTTCTAAAAAAGAATTAGAAACCTTTTTAAGAGAAAAAGTTGGACTCCAGTTGACACAAGAAGAAGTTGATAAAGCACTTGCTAAAGATGGTGTATGTTATGAAGAATATATGATAAATGACTATGAAACAGATCTACCTATTAAGGTTAGTGAATATAGTAATTTAACAATGCTTAATTTGTTAGCACTTGCCTCAGAAAAAGTAAATAATATGGAGGCTGTCGAGACTTGTATTGATGCACAAAGTACAGATGATATAGGGGAAATAATAAATGTTATGCTACAAGAAGATGATATACCTTTTTATAATTATGAAGAAATGGCTGAATATCTTTCAAAAGAAGATAAATACGGAATATCAAAAGCGATTATGACAGGACTACAAGATGTACTTGATGAGCATAATGTAGCTGATTATTTTGACTATGAAAGATATGGAGCAAGTGATGATGTAACACTTTCAGATAGTGGCTACCTTGATTTAATGGAATTAGACAATGTTGATATGCACTACTATTCTTTAGAAGAAATAAAAGATGAATTAGATTTCGAGGAAGAAAAAACAGATGAAAAATTAAAAATTGTATATAAAGAAGTTGGAAAAGATCCTGTTGTAATGGAAATTGATGACACACTAGAGGCAAAGCAAAAATTAGTTGGTGGACTTATTGAAGTTGTACCATACAAAGACAACCTACTTCTTATATGCAATGAAGAAGGTAAAATAACAAACTTAAAGCCTAATCTACAATTTGATTATGACTATATTGTAGGAAACTGTTTTGTAGTTGGAGATGACTTTGAAAATGGAGGGTTTAAGAGTGTTGAAGAAACTCAAATTGAAGATATTAAGAAGGACTTAGAAGATAGAACAATTATCTTAGAAGAAATTGAAGAAACTGAAGATATGGAATTTTAAAAAATATTTTAAAAAGGGTTTTGGATAGAGTTATCTTACATTGTATAATTGATACAAGGAGGAAAAAATTTATGCAAAAAGAAACACTTTTAGAAACAATTTACTTGGAAAGAGAGCAAGGAGAACTTGCTAATAGAAGTGAGTATGAAAAAGAAGTTAGTCGAGAAATTAAAAGAGATGGCAACGAAGATAAACTTAGAGAACTCATTGATACAAAAATATATAACAAGAAATTGTGTAAAAAACTTAACAATTTACTAGATTATACCTTAGAAGATATGCTAAAAAGAGAAAGTGCAACATTAGACAAATACTATAAGCAAGGTTTTAAAGATGGAATAAATTTGTTAATAGAATGTATTGGATAGGGTTAGTCATTAGACTAGCTCTTTTTTTATGGAGGTAAAACTTGAAGAATATACGATTATTTATACAAAGCAAAAACTTGAATATGCTACAAGCCTTTTCTGATGAAAGCTATCTATATAACTATATTGTAAATAACTATTCAGAATTGCCTGAAGATAATATTTTTAGAAATCATACCTTCTTGAAAAAATTAGGAGAAATGATTTATTTTTCAAAAAATGATATTTCTGTTGATGATGTTATTGTGTGGAATGAAACAAGTCAAGAATTGAAAAATAAAAATGTTTCTTACTATGCTGTTATTATAGATTCTGCAAATGGATCTTTTACTATATACAATAATTTAAAATCTTCTATTCCATATTTACAAATAAACTCAGATACAGACACATTTGAGGTTGTAAATAAAATAGAACAATTTAATAAAAAACTTGAATATGAGGAAGAAATGGAGATGTGATATGAAAGATTTAAAATTACAATGGATTGATAAAATCCCTCCTATTGAAGAACAAAATCCTGAGTTATTTTATTATGATTTAAGAGATTCAGATATTGGTGATGGTTTTACTATTGAAAAATCTGTACTTGTAAATAATATTGGCTCTATTGTAACTAATAAAGATATTTTAGGAGAAAAAGATTTTATAACAGATGAAGAATTTAATAATTTACAATTTGAAGAAGTACACGATTTATATGTAAAACAAAATTCTATGGAATCTGATTTAGAACTTGAATAGGAGGAATTATTTTGAGTATTGAAGATGTGAGAAAAAAGTTTGTGGTAGATAAACCACCTGAAACGACAGAAAAAACAAAAATACCCAAAGTAGAAAATAATAATAACATTATAAATATTGAATTGAGTAAACTGGTTGCTTTTAGAAAAAGGCAACCTTTTTCTATGTATGATGAAACAAAAAAACAAGAAGTTTTAGAAAGTATTAGAGAAAACGGAGTTTTAGTCCCTATTATTGTTAGAAAAATTGCTAATGACAAATACGAAATTATTTCAGGACATAACCGAGTAGAATGCTCAAAAGAGCTACAATTATCCACTATTCCTGCTCAAATTGTGGATTGTGATGATAATAAAGCTACTCTAATTATGATAGATACTAACCTTTGTAATAGGGATAAAATACTTCCTGTTGAAAAGGGCTATGCTTATAAAATGAAAATGGAGATATTAAAAAATAACCCTAACATAAGTAATATCAAGGAGTTTATAGATAATTCCCAAGTTGGAACTGAAGAAGGAAAAACACAAATTTATAGATATATTAGACTTACAGAGCTTATAAAACCTATGCAAGAAAAAGTAAATTTAGAAAAAATACCTATCACAGCAGGAGCAGAATTATCTTATTTATCTAATGAAGAACAAGAAATTATAAATCAAGTTATAGAAGATGAACAAATAAAACTATCACTTGTTCAGGCTCAGAAAATTAGATTAAAGAAAAACAATATTACTTATGAATTAGTTTTAAGAATAGTAAAAAATGAAAAAGTTAAGATAGAAAAATTTACAGGAAAACTAAATAAACAGGTATTTAAGGAATATAAAAACCGATTTAGTTCAGATAAAGAATTCAGTATTTTAGTTAAGAAATTATTAGATGACTACTTTAGGAGCGACAGCGATGTATAGCAAGATTCCCCTTTGTACTGACAAAGGGAGCAAAAAGTACCTTTTTTTGATCGAGTGGCTACACCACATAAGTTTTATTGGCACAAGGAAGGAGAAATATTGAAAAAAACAGACAGAATAGAAATAAGGGTAACTCCTGAAGAAAAGATGCTTATAACTTTAAAAAGCAAACAAGCTAATCAAAGTATTTCTGAATTCTTAATTAAAAGCTCTACTGGAAATAAAATCGTAGTTATAAACGAATTACCTGAAATGACAACCGAGCTAAGAAGAATTGGAAACAATATCAATCAATTAACAAGACTTGCAAACAGCAGAATTATTACTTGTGTTGATTTAGAAGGTACTAAAAAGGAGTTACAAAAGCTATGGCAATCATTAAATTTATTAACAACAAAGTCAGTTTAAAAAAGACTTTAAATTATATATGCAAAGAAGAAAAAACAGATAAAAAGCTAATTTCAGGCAAAGATTGCATACCTGAAACAGCTTACGAAGAAATGATGACAGTTAAGCAAATGTATAAAAAGCTAGAAGGTAGAGAAAAAATACATTTTATTCAGGCTTTCTCTCCTACTGATAAATTAACATATAGACAGGCTCACGAAATAGGTTTAAAAATGGCTGAATATTTTAAGGGCTTTCAAGTTGTTGTTGCTACTCATACAGACAGAAAGCATATACACAATCATATAGTTTTAAATACTGTAAATTTTGAAACAGGATTAAAGTTCCACCAAAGCAAACTAGACTTACAGAAGATTAAAGACTTCTCAAATCAAATTTGCAGAGAATACGGACTTACTATTACAGATCATAAATCAAAAGTTGCAGATATTAAAATAAATGAATATCAAGCAAGGATTAAAGGGATTAGTTGGAAACAAATACTTGCTGAAGATATAGATAGAGTTATGGAAAAAGCAAACAACAAATATGAATTTTTTAGAGGGATGAACGAGCTAGGATATAAAGTAAATTGGAGCAATGAAAAATTAAGTATTATATACACTACTCCTACTGGTTATAAGTGTAGTGATAAAAAACTACATCAAGAAAAATACTTACGAGAAAATATGGAGCAATACTTTAAAGAAAAATCTAAAAAGATTATCCAAGGTGCAAATAGAGAAAAAGCTACATATAAAAGTATTCACTCTAACCTTGCAGACATTATTGAAATATTAAGTAAAAACAAACAAGCTGAAGATACAACTACCTTAACTGGATTAAATGAAAGTGCTAAAAAGCAACTTGCTATTGAGATGCATTATAGCACAGAAGAACTAGATGAAATGGGATTCTAGGAGGTGGTAATTATTGAAAAGCAGAATATGTTAGTTCTCATAGTTGAAAACAATAAAGATCCTGAATTAAAACGAATTCCTAATAGACTTAATACATTGAGAAGAATTGTAGGAAATGAAAATATTGAAGTTATTAAATATAAAGATGTTTTGATTGTTTATGATGAAGATGCTTTCAAAAAGCTACTTCCTATAAATAGAACACTTGATGGCTTTAATATTAGAGGTAGTTTTGTTATTACAGGAAATGATGAAAAATATCAAGACTTCAAAGATTTAACTGATGAGCAAATAAAATCATATACTGTTGAATTTGAATTAGAAAAAGAATTAGAACAAGGAGATGAGTTAGAAAATGAATAAAAAGAAAATTGGAATTATAGCAGTTTTATCAATACTTAATATTCCACTAAGTATATATTTAAGTGCTATGATACACACAAAACTTGCTAATATAGAATTTTCTCAAATAGTAGTAGATAAGCAATTATTACTACTATTTTTTCTTGTCTATTTACTTTTTGAAGTTATAGTTTTTACGCTTTTTGGTTTAGGAAGTAAAAATGTTTTTCAAAGTGAAACTGTTAGTATTACAGATAAATTAAAAACTCCTGAAATAATGGGACAAGGACAACATGGAACATCACGATGGCTTACTAAAAAAGAATTTAGAAAGCATTTTAAATGTAATACTTTAAGTGATACAGCTACAAAGTTTAATTCAGGTGGAATTATTGTAGGTTATGAGAAAAAGAAAAAAACAGAAGAGATTTATTACATTGATGATAATGTTCATAGTTTAGTTGTTGGTGCTACAAGAAGTGGTAAAACAAGAAGTGTGGTACTTCAAACAATAGGTAATCTAGGTTTGGCTGGAGAAAGTATAATTATTTCTGATCCTAAAGCTGAGATATTTCATTATACATCAGAATTTTTAAAAAATTTAGGTTATGACATTATTACTTTAGATTTTAAAAATCCTTCTAAAAGTACAAGATATAACTATTTACAACCTGTAATTGATGCAGTAAATAATGAAGATTACAGAAAAGCTGAAGAATATGCTTGGGATATAACACAAGGCTTAGTTGGCGAAGATAATTCAAGAATGGAGAAAATCTGGAGAGATGGGGAAATGGCTGTAATTGCTGGAGCAATTATAAGTGTTGTATTTGATAATAAAGAACATCCTGAATATCAAAATTTGACTAATGTTTATTCTTTTATTTCAGAAATGTGTAAAACAGTAGGACAACAACAAATGCCTATAAACAAATATATTGAGAGACTTCCTCCTGAACATCCTGCAAGTACAATATTTGGTATTGCACGAATTGCACCTGAAAAAACAAGAGGATCATTCTTTACTTCAGCTCTTATAACACTTAGATTATTTACAAGCAAGAGTATTTATGGAATGACATGTAAAAGTGATTTTAGTTTAAAACAGTCAGGAGAACGAAAAACAGCTACTTATATAATTTTACCTGATGAAAAAACAACTTACTATCCTTTAGCCTCGCTCTTTGTATATCAAAACTATGTTTCACTTGTTGAATCAGCTGACGAAAGAGGGGGAGAATTAAAAACAAGAGTAAACTACATATTAGATGAATTTGGAAACTTTACTACTATACCTGCATTTAGTAATATGCTTACTGTTGCAGGTGGTAGAAAAATTAGATTTAATTTATTTTTACAGTCTTTTTCACAACTTGAAAATAAATATGGTCGTGAAATTGCTGAGAATATTAGAGATAACTGTCAAACTTGGATATATCTTAAAACAGCTTCAAATGAAACAGCCTCAATAATTTCAAAAAAACTAGGTTGTTATACTACTTCAAGTTATAGTAGATCGAGCAGTTATAGTAAATATCAAAATGGCAGTAGTTCAGAATCAGTAAACTTAATTAGCAGAAGTTTACTTACTGAAGATGAAATACTAAGAATTGAAAGACCTTATGTTTTAATAATTCAAACAGGTTTATTTCCTATTATAACTAAACTTCCTGATCTTTCAAAATGGAGATTTAATAGTTTATTTGGTATGGGCAACGAAGAACATAATAGAGTATTAAGACTAAAAAGGGAATCAGAAAGACCTGTAAAAGAAACTGAAGATATAAAACTATGGGGAATTTGGAATATGTATAGATAGGAGAATTTATGTATGAACAAAATAAAAGAAAAGATAAAAAAATATATAAAAAGAATAGGAAAAGTAGGACTTGCTATAACAAGTCTTTTTTGTGCTACAAGCACTTGTTTTGCAGGAGTACAAGACAGCAAAATAGCAACAGGTACACAAAATTTAATAACTGATTTAACAAATTGGCTTTTAATACTTGCACCTGTTTTGACTGTACTATTAGTTGGTTATTACTTGCTTAGAAAATCATCAAGTGATGAAATGGATGGCAAGAGATGGGACTCAAGAATAAAGGTAGCAATTATTTGTTGTGTAGGTGTAGTTGTTGCAAGTGGACTTATAAATTTAATAGTTGGATATTATAAATAAGGAGGTACATTTTGGAATCAATTTTAACTGGCTTAATTACCAGTATTATTGGTGGTGCTGATAATGTAATTAACTCTGCATTTAATGGACTTATTGATATGTGCTTTAATGCTGAAAATTATATTACATCTAATTTTGGAAGTACAGTAATTGATTTTTCACAATTAAAAGCACTTATTTTAAGTTTAGCAGTATCTTTAATTGTATTAAAATTTCTAAAAAAGGGTTTTGATATGTATATATTATGGACTGATGGGGAAGCTGATACACCTCCACTTACTTATATTGTTTATTTTATAAGAGCAATAGTAACAGCAGTTAGTTTTTCAATTTTGTATGATTGGGTAATAAGTATAGCAAAATCAGTTGGAGAATCAATATTAACTGCAATGAATATGGCTAATAATGTTTCTTTAACTACAACTATTGCCAATATTGCTACCTCAGGATTATTTACAGCAATAGTAGCCTTAATAGCTTTAATATTATTGTTTGTGTTATATATTCAGTTTTTAATGAGAGCATTAGAGATGTTTGTATTAAAGTTGGGATTTCCATTAGCTTGTGTTGGCTTGGTAAATCCTGATGGAGGAGTATTTAAGTCATATTCAGAAAAACTACTAAAAAGTATTTTAACGGTTTTAGTACAAATTATATTATGCAAGATTGCAATAATACTGATAATGAATGTGAAAATGTTATTTGGAATCGCAGCGATTATAATGGCGATTAAAACACCAAAATTCTTACAAGAATTTATGCTTGGAGGAGGAACTGGTGGAATTAGTAATGTTATAGTTACTACAAGTAAAACAATGGAACTTTCTTCTCAAATTAAGAGAAAACTTAGTACATTAAAGAAAGGTTAAGGAATGGATACTTTAAATGAAATAATTAGTTTATTAAGAATTGGAATAATACCACTTGGAGTGAGTTTTAGAGTAATATTTTGTTTAGTAAAAATGATTTATGATGAGGAAGCACAAGGATCATATAAAAGAAAAATAAGAAATACCATAGTATTTGGAATTATTGCAGAGCTTATATTTGTAATTCTTTCGTTAGTTCAAAATTATTATGGTACTGGAAACATATTACCTTCTCACTTTTCAGGAGGTGGTCAAGGAGGTGGTGGAGGAGGAGGTTGGTAAGACCTCAGAATAAAAAGGAGAGATTTTGTTATGGATAATGAAAACGATTATAAACTATATATTCCTTCAAATGTAAAGACAAGATTAGAGTTTTGGAAGGGATATGGTGTAAAAGAACTTATATCTACTGGAATTGTTTTTTTATTACTTCTTCCGATAAGTTTAATTGTATATAAATTAAAAGGCAGTTTATTGCTACCAGTTGTAATTGAATTTATAGGAGTTGCAGGGACAATTATTGCAACTGCAAAGGATGAAAATAATTTATGTGTTACACGACAGATAAAGTTTCTAATTGACTTTGCTAATACACAAAAACAGTATAGATATAAATACTTTAATAAATGGAGGTAGAAATTGAAAAAGTTATTTAGTTTTTGGGGTAAAAAAACAAGAGAAATTACTTGTAATGAAGAAGTTGGTATTTTAGATATTAGAAATAATTATATTTATACAAGGGACGGTAATGTAATTGCAGGACTTAAAATATGTTCAATAAATACACAATTATTGACAGAAAGAGAAAAACAAAACTTAATAAATGAACTTTCTGCTGAGCTATCTTTAGAACAAGGAGAAATGAAATATTTTAATATTGCTAGAGCTGTTGATATATCTCCTTTGCAAGAATACTTAACAGAGATAATAAATACGACAGACAATATAATTCAAAAAAGATTGTTAAAAACACATCTAAAAGAAGTACAAAGATTGTCTTTAAACGGAGAAATTGTTGAAAGGCAATCTTTTTTAATGATAAATGCTAAACACGATGATAATGCAGAAAAAGACTTACTTAAAAGATGTTTAGATCTAAGTAATAAATTTGAGAGATGTAGCATAAAAACAGAAATCCTTGATGAGCCTTCTCTAGTACAGCTATGCAATAGCTTTTTGAATATGAATTATGCTCATAGAGAAGATACTGACATTGAGGATAAAGTTTTAATGCTGAAGGAGGCTTAAATTGAAGAAAAGAGAAATTGAAAGAATAACTGAAAATCAAACTTTGCTTAATATTCTAAGTCCTATTGGTGGCATTGAATATAAGAAAAACTATTTTAGAGTGGGAGATTATTTAGGCAGGGTTTATGCAATTACAAAATATCCTCAAAAAGTAAGAGTAGGTTGGCTTGAAAGTATTGCTAATATTCCCAATACAGTATGCTCATTAAATATCTCTCCTACTGAGAAAGATACTTTATTGCAAAATATAAGTAAGGGTATTAGACAAAACGAAATTCAATACGATAGCATTAAAGATGAGATATTGAGGCAAAGAACTGAAAGGGAAATAAACGATGCTAGAGAACTTATTGAAAAAATTGACCTTAACGGAGAAACTGTTGTGTATGTTACTATTGCAATAATGGTAATTGCTGAAGATATGGAAGAATTAAAACAAAGGTCAAAAGCTGTTCTTACTAAACTTGCTACAATGCAAATGAAAGGGCGATTATTAACTAATTTGAGTAGAAACTCATTTAAGTTAATGTCGCCTTTTTCTATTACCGATCCAGTTATAAAAGAAATTGCAGATAGGAATATGCTGGAAAGTTCTTGGATTGGAGGACTTCCTTTTTCTAGTTCAGGTTTTAATGATGGAAACAAATATTACTTCGCTAGAGATACTAAAGGAGGAATTGTAATACTTGATCCTTGGAAAAGAGGAGGCGACAGAACAAATTCAAATTTTGTAATTATGGGGACAGCAGGAGTTGGAAAATCTACTGTTGCTAAACATTTGATTTTAAATGAGTATATGACTAATACTAAGATCATTTTGATTGATCCTGAAAGAGAAGAAAAAGAGATGGTGGAAAAACTAGGGGAAAAATGGATAGATGTAGGTAGTGGTAAAGGTGGAATTATAAATCCTTTACAAATAAAAGCTGTTCCACTAGATGATGATAACGAAGAAGAAAATTGCTATAAAGATGAAGGTAAAGGTATGGGAGCTATGGCTTTACATTTTCAAACTTTGAGAACATTTTTCAAACTTTTATATCCTGAATTAAATTCAATTCAAGTAGCATATTTAGAAGAAGTTTTAGAAGAATTATATGGAAGATTTAATATTACTTGGAATACAGATATAACAGGAATTACAAATGACAAGTTTCCTATTATGATAGATCTTTATAATTTACTTGCAGAAAAAGCGAATAATGAAAAAGATAAAGAAAGGCAAAAAATATTTGCTACTTTAAAAAGTTTAATTAGAGGAATAAGTATAGGAGCAGAAAAAGGTTTATTTAATGGATATACTACTGTAAATGATGTAGCAAAAATTATATGTTTTGATACATTTAACTTACAAAATGCCTCTGATAGAATTAAGAAGGCTCAATACTTTAATATACTTACTTATTGTTGGGAGATAATGAGCAAAGATAAAGAAGAAAAAACTATGCTTGTATGTGATGAAGCATATTTGTTAATAGATCCTGAAGTTCCTCAGAGTTTAATATTTTTAAGGAATGTTGCAAAGAGATGTAGGAAATATGAGGGAAGTTTAATTATTATTTCACACTCTATTGTTGACTTCTTAGATAACTCTGTAAAAATGTATGGTCAAGCAATACTTGACATGGCTACATATAAAATTTTAATGGGTACAGATGGACAGAATTTAGAAGAATCAATAGAGCTTTTTAAATTAAGTGAGGCACAAGCAGAGTTCTTATATAAAAAGAAAAGAGGTTTAGGATTGTTTATCATAGGCTCAAACAGAATATTTGTAAGATTTGATATATTCCCTATTGAGTTTGAGTATTTTGGTAAAGGTGGTGGTCGTTAATGGCGATAGATCCACATACAGCAAAAATTATAGTACAAGCTGTTATAAGTACAATAACAGATGAAGAAAAAAGGCAAAGATTAGTTATAGGAATTATTATTATGATTGTTACTATTACACTTATAATTTTAATTCCTCTTTTTGCGATTACTTCCACTATTGATAAGATTAAAAGTTTTTTTGGTTTTGGAGATGATGGAACAACAGCAGATAAATCTTACTATTCTTTAGTAGAAATGCATGATAAATATAGTATTACACCAACCATTGAAAAATTAGAATATAATGGGACATTTCCTATGCCTGTTCAAAATGCAACTGTTACTTGCGAATTTGGAGGAAGAATACATCCAATTACAGGAAAGAAAAGCTATCATACAGGAATGGATATAGCAGGAACTTGGCACTCAAATATCACAGCAGTTGAAAAAGGTATTGTTGCTTTTGCAGGAGTGCAACGAGGGTATGGAAATTGTGTAGAAATACAACATACTTCTGATAAAGGAACAAAGTATTATACATTTTATGCTCATTTGGCAAGAATAGATGTTAATCAGGGACAGGAAATAGAGCAAGGAACAGTTATAGGTATTCAAGGTGGAGATCCTAATAGAGATCCGAATCCTGGATATAGTACAGGTTCACACTTGCATTTTGAAATAAGAAAATCACTTACAGGAGATTATATAAATCCTAGAGAATATTTATATGGGAATAAGGAGGTTTAATTGATAGTAGATATATATAATACAGATAAAAAATACAATGTAATTTATGCTGATCCTCCTTGGAAATATAATACTTGGAGAGATGGGATGGGAACAGCAGAAAAACATTACCCTACAATGAAAGTAGAAAGTATAGTAGGAATGCAAAATATAATCAAAAATATTTCTGAAAAAGATTGTATTTTGTTTTTATGGGTTACTTTTCCTTGTTTACTTGAAGGACTAAAAGTAATGAAAGAATGGGGGTTTAAATACAAAACTTGTGGTTTTAATTGGATAAAAAGGAATAAAGTAAGTGATACTTGGTTCTTTGGGATGGGACATTGGACTAGAGCTAATTCAGAGCTGTGTTTAATTGGAACAAAGGGAACAATAAAAAGAAAATCAAATAAAGTATCTCAAATAATAGACACTCATATTGAAGAACATAGTAAAAAGCCTAATATTGTAAGAGAAAGAATAGTAGAATTAGTTGGAGATTTACCACGAATCGAATTGTTTGCAAGGCAAACTTCAGAAGGTTGGGATTCGTGGGGAAACGAAGTTTAGTTTGCTTGTTTTACAGAATTTAGTATGTTATAATAAACAAAAAAATTGGAAATTTAATTTCGCTAAAAAAACATTGCCTATTATGAGGAGGAATGAAAATGAAAAAAAATTATATGTCTGAGGAAGAAGTAAAACAAGCACTAAATATTACTGATTTTAGATCATTATCTAAAGAAAAAATAATGGAATTTGTTTCTATAATACCTAAAGTGGATAAAGAAGTTGCGATGTCAATTATAAATCAATTTCCTAATTATTCAGATATGGCTAGAGAAATGGTTGGAGGAATGCTTAATTTATGTGATAATGCACTACAAGATGCCAGTGTTGGAAGGAAAGATGTTATTGAATCATATAAAATTGTATTAGAAACCTTAAAAGCTGAATTAGAAGATGGTAAATTAACACCTGAGGAAAGAAAAAGAATTACAGATGATATGATAGCTGTTGCTGAAAAAATCGATAATGTGAATGATAAGCATCATATTTTTGTGAAAGATATAATAACAAAAGTCGGTGGGACAGTAGCAGGTGTTTTGCTTGTAGGAGTTGCAATTTTAGGGGCAATAGGTAATGATAAAAATAATAAAAGTTAATAATAAAAAAATATGATGAATAATAGAGTTAAGAACTACTAGCAATAGTAGTTCTTTTTTTCTACAAGAAAGGAGCTGATAGAATTGATTTTAGCAATTACTAGAGATAATGAAAAGTTAATTTATGAAGTATGCAAAGAAAATGGCTTTGAAAATCCACAAGTTCTAACAGGTGTTGAAAGTTTAAAAAGATTTGCAGTACAAGAGCTTAGAAATTTGAATAACTATAATCAAATAATAATAGATATTGCTTCCACTAAGGAAACAGAAGATGAAATAGTACAATCTGTTGTTGCTATTAAAAGTATGTATAACATACGAATTATAATAGTTGCTTTAGGCTTTCAAGAAGGCAATAATTTACTTTCAAAACTATTTAATGAAGGAATTTACAATTTTGTAAATGCTCACACTTATTTTGAACAAAAAGAACAATTTAGAAGTTGTTTAAGTGGCGAAGGTTGTCAATATAAAGATGCAGTTAGATTTAGACAAAAAATCGAAGATGGCAAGAAAAATAAAGTTATCATAAAAAAGGAATATAAAAAATTAAAACAGTTTGTAAATATTGCAGTTGCAGGAACAGAAAAGCATATTGGAGTTACAACACAAGCAATACTTATTACTATGTTTTTAAAAAGCCTTAATATGAATGCTTGTTATATATGTGCTACTGATAAAGATGAGATAAAGAATATTGAAACTTTAGAAGGTGTAATAAAAAGAGATGGATTATATTCATATAAAGGGATTGATTTATATAGTAATGATAATAAAGTTGATGCTATGAAATTTGGTTATGATTTCTATATTTATGATTACGGAATACTAAACGGAACAACTTTAGACAATTTCTTATCTAAAGAAGTCAAAATAATTGTAGGTGGAACTAAGGCTTGGGAAACTGATGAAACATTTAGAGTTTTAAGTTTGCTAGAAAAAATACCTGAAGTAAATTATATTTTTAATTATTCTAGTAATGAAGAGAAAGCAAAATTCAGAAAAATATTAAGACAATATATAAAGCATATATATTTTTCTGAATTTACAACAGATGCCTTTAATAGCAGTATAAATACGGAAACATATCACGAGATCTTTAAAGACTATATTTCTGAGAAATCTAATAAACTTGAAATTGTTGAGAAAAAGGTTTTTTTAGTTTTCTGAAAAGAGGTTAAAAATGCAAAAAAATTTATATAAAGATTATTTAAAAAAACAAAAAATAAAAGAAAAATACGATGAACAAGTAGTTGTCAATGAACAAAGTCCAGTTCTAAAGGCAATACTTTTTTTGTTTGATATTTTATCAAAAATATTCAGTATATTATTCTATTTAGGCATTATAATACTATGCTCTATTGGAGCTACTTGTCTTGCTAATAAATTTGGAATAATAAATATATTTTAGGAGGATGTAAAATGAAGTGGATAAAAAGAATATTAGCAGTATGTAGTTTTTGCACTCTACTTACTGTTTCAAATTGTTTTGCTGTAACACTAGATAAAACTAATGTTACAGATGATAAATCAAATTGTTATAGGACATATTTAGTACAAGAAGATGAACAAAATTCATTTATAGAAAATATAGAAAAAAATATTGAAGTATTTGGATATAAATATACTTTTGACAGTTATACTATTGAAGGTGGTACTACAACAGATACTATTGATATTAGCACTACTAAAAAAATAACAAGTAGAACGAATAATTTAGATAGTATTATAAATCAACTAGGAACAACAATTAGTTATGAACAAGATGGATATGTTGGAGAATACTTATTAAATACTCAAAATATACAAATTAAAACAAACTACAATGGATTTAGAGAGAATTTAATAGAAGAAACAATAAATTACACTAGTTTATCAAGAAATGACTTAGATTTTATACCTAAGCAAACAGTAAAAGATGGATTAACACTTGATTTATTAAATATTGAATGGAAAGTCGAAACTACAAAGATGATAGGCGAATATGAAGTTGCAGATCTATATACAGCAAAATGCTATTATGCAGGAAAACAAAGAATTGATTATCCTAATACTTATAGCATAACAGCAGAATATACAGGAACAGCTACAAAAGAAATATCTAATCCATATAAATATACACTTAAATATAATAAGCTAGAAGAAAAAATACCTGAGCCTGAAGTTGTTGAAGAAAAAGACAATAATTTTCTTCCTGTTGCAGGTGGTACTACTGGAATTATATTAGTAATTTTATTCTTCTTTACTAGAAATGTAACAGTTTATAATTATAGAGATGGCGAATATATTAAAGTTGGTAAAACTAGAATGAATAGAAAGAATACTATTAACTTAACTAGATTTTCTTTATTTGAAACTACTAATAAATATAAAATAGAGCTTTCTAAAGTATTAACAAATAAAATGCAAGGCAAAATGATAACAATTACAAAAGGAAATAATAAAATTAAAATGTTAGTTAATACTAATGGCAAAAAATATAGTATTGAAACTAGAATTTAGGAGGTATTATGAAAAAAGAAAATAAATTTATAATTGAAATAATACTAATTGCTGTTATAACTCTTTCAGGAGTTATTTTTTTTGCTACTAAATATCCATATATAAAAGCTAATAAGGATGCTGATAATATACAAGTTGGAGATAATACAGACTTAGAAGATACACCAATTGAAGATATTAAGCAAGATATTATTCATTATGATGATGAAATAGGAACACTTACTATTCCTGATATTTTGCTTGATAATGCACCTATTAGAGAAAGTGTTGAATTATCTACACTTGCACAAACAATAGGACACTTCCCTTCTACTTCTATTTATGAGGGAAATGTAGGCTTAGCCTCTCATAACTCAGGAAGTCAAGGCGATTTTTTTAAGAATCTAAAGAAAATAAAAATTGGTAGTGAGATATTTTATCAAACTAACTATGGTACTAAAAGATACATTGTAACAACTAAAGAAGTAATTGACGAGGAAGATTGGTCTTATTTACAAGAAACTGAAGATAATAGAATTACACTAATTACTTGTGTTTCAGGACAAAAAGAAAAAAGACTTTGTGTTCAAGCAATAGAATCTTCTGAAGGTATGGACTACGGACAATAAAAAAAGTTTCAAAAAAGGTTTGGGATTGTCTTTGGAATCGTTTTATAATGATAAGTATAAGGAGATGATCTATTATGAAAAAATATGTATTTTTAGCCTTTATTTTGATATTTGGAACTTCTATATTGTCAGGTACAGTGACTTATAACAAAACTAATAAAAAAGAGATAAGTATTCCAAAAAACATTGTAGAAAATGTGGATAATACAAGTCAAATTATACCTTCAGAAGAACAGATACAATTAGAAAATAAAACGGCAGATATTATTACTTCGCAAAAAGAAATAGTTGAACATACTCCAGTTGTAGAAAATATACCTGAAGTAAAACAAAATAAGCCTTCTACTCCACAAGTTACAGATATTCAGGAACAACCTATTATAGAAGTGAAAAAGGAAAGTACAGAAATAAAAGAAAATAATAACAATACACCACAAACAAAAGAAGAATCCATACAAACTGTTCCTGAAACACCTAAGCAAGAAGTTGTAAAAGAGCAATCTGTAATGATTGGAGAAGAATATAAAACTAATGATGCTATGATTAATACTATAAAAAATGTTATAAATAGCAAACAAAGTGAAGATATGAAATTATATGGTTATAACATTGTTGTAGATAGCTCTATTGTTGACATTACTTCTCAATTTACATATACTGAACAAAGAGTAATTGATAAAATTAAATATAAATTTGGTACAATTAGAGTATATGCAAGAGATTATTATAACAACGGACAATATATATGTACTCAATGCTATATCATATAGGAAAGGAGGAACTATTATAGATATAGAAAAACTGGTTAATAAAATAATAGAATTTGAGGCTGAGTATAATTGGTATGATCTTGTTGATGACTATGGAAATATTGAAATAGATGATGAGGCAAGAAAGCATTTATTTGAAGAAACTTTAAAAGTATTGCAGAACAGCCCTGATGATATTATTACACACTTAAATACTATAAAAGAAGATTTAGAGTGTGATGAGGATTTTGAAAACAACAGGGAATATCAAGATACTAAAGAACTTATTGATAATATTGAAAAATATAAAGCTGAACAATTAGATGACAGCTTAGAAATGTAATAAATAGATTAAAGGCACTTAACTTATGTTAGGTGATTTCTCTATGGAAAGGAATTGATAAAATGTTAAAAATAAAAAGTAAAAGAATTTTAGCAATGTTAATGTTAGTGTTAACATTATTTTCTTCATTAAGTCCTAGTGTATTTGCTACTGAAATAAGTTCTGCAAATATACAAAACAGAGGCGATGTTGAATACCATTTACAATATTGGAATGATGAAAAAAATGGATGGTATTATGTTAAAACTACTTACACTACTTATAGTGAAGGTGGTAAAGAATATCCTGCATATTGTGTAAATAGAGAATACCCAGGAGTTGGAGAACTTGATGATTATACTGTTGATGTAAATGCAAGTGTAACTGATGTATTGGGAAATGTGCAAATATGGAGAACAATTATAAATGGATTCCCATATAAATCAGCTAGTGAATTGGGAGTAGCAAATGATATGGAAGCATTTCAGGCTACAAAACAAGCAGTTTATTGTATTTTATATGGATTTGATCCTGCTACAAGATTTAGAAGTGCAGAACAAGGAGCAGATGCGAGAGGTAGTGCAATAAGAAATGCAATAATAAATATGGTCAATATAGGTAGAAATGGAAATCAAATGCCATCAGATCCTAATATAACACTTTCTAATTCAGGTAGTTTATATGAAGATGGAGATTATTATACTCAAAAAATAAAAATTTCTAGTACAGTAGATATGGCAAGTTATAATATAACTGCTATTGCTAATCTTCCAGAAGGAACAATTATTACAAATTCAAATGGAATACAAACAAATTCATTTAAAGGAAATGAAAATATGTATGTAAAAATCCCTAAATCTCAAATGGGAAAAGACATATCAAATGCTATAATAAATGTTCAAGGAAGAGTGAAAACCTATCCAGTATTTTATGGAAAGACTAGAACTTCGGGCACACAAAACTATGCACTAACTTATGATCCATTTGGAGATGGTGTAGGTAGAGCAACACTAAATGCAAAAACAAATACTGGAAAATTACAGGTAAATAAAACGGATGACGAAACAAAACAACCTATTGAAGGAGTTACTTTTTCATTAAAAAGATCAGATGGAACTGTTGTAGGAACTGCTACTACGAATAAAGATGGAATTGCAATATTTGATAAGTTATATCAAGATAATTATAAATTAGTTGAGGTAGAAACAAATCCTAAATATGTTTTAAACAAAACAGAATTTGATGTTAATGTAGAATATAATAAAACAGCTAATATAACTATTGAAAATGAGCATAAAAAAGGAAATATAAAAGTATATAAGGTTGATAAAGATAATAAGAGAGTTGTACTAGGAAATGTAGAATTCGACCTATTTTCACACGAATTTAGCAAAGTTATAGGAACTTATTATACTGATGTAAATGGAGAATTAGAAATAAAAAATCTTAGAATAGGCGATTATTCTTTAATAGAAAGAAAAACTAATAAATGGTATAACTTAACTGATAATACAGATGTAAAGGTTGAATGGAATTTGACAAAAGAATTACAAATTGAAAACGAATTAAAAAAAGGATCTATTAAAATTATAAAAGTTGATAAAGATAATAATGAAGTGAAACTAGAAAATGTAAAATTTAAAGTAATGGATAAAGATGGAAATGTTTTGGAAGAACTAATTACAGATAAAAATGGAGAGGCTGTAACTTCTAAATATCCGATAAGAGATTTTTCAGAATTAAAAATACAAGAGGTCGAAACCCAAGATACCTATGTACTAGATAATGAAGTACATGCAATTAAACTTGAAGAAAATAAAATAAAAACTGTTACTTTTGAAAATGAAAAAATTAAAGGACAAATTGAAGTAACTAAAGTAAGTGCTAATGATAATAAAATTACAGGAGATAAAAAAGGTACTCCACTTGAAGGAGCAATATTTGAAGTTTATAATTTAAATGATGAATTAGTTGATACTCTAAAAACTAATAAAGATGGAAAAGCTATTTCAAAATTACTTGTAAAAGGAGAATATTACTTAAAAGAAATTGAATCAGGATCACCATATTACTTAGTAAATACAGATATATTTAAAACAGAAATAAAAAAACATAAAGAAGTTGTTGGTGTAAATGTTGATGAAGAAAGTGTTGATATTGAGGTTGAAGTTGAGAAAAAAGGATTTATTGAAACACAATCAAAAGACAGTATTTATTATAATTTCAAGAATATTAGGAATAAATCAAATGTAGCATTAGATAATTTTACTTGGCGAGATACATTACCTATACAAGCATTAAGAGTAGATAAAATATATACTGGTACTTGGAATGAAGATTTAAAATATTCTATATGGTATAAAACTAATAAGAATGATTATAAAATGTTAATAGACGGATTGAGTACAAAGGTAAATAATAAAGTTGATTTCAATACTGCTAAATTAGAGGAAGATGAATATATTACAGAATATGAGTTTAGATTTGGAACTGTAAAATCAGGTTTTTCAGAGATAGAAGCCCCTGTTTTATATTGTAATATGTTAGGTGATTTACCTAATGGCTTTAAATTCACAAATTATACAAAGGTTTCTGGAAACTATAAAGATAAATATGTTGAAGATAAGGATGAATGGAAAACAGTTGTGTATCATAAAGAAATAGAAACGACACAAAAACTTCCTAGAACAGGTTGTTAGTATTGACTTTTAGATAAAAAAATATATAATAAATAATAATTTT
>ENA-OPNB01001170-OPNB01001170.1-human-gut-metagenome-genome-assembly--contig:-NODE-1170-length-20554-cov-4.304405_pt1 | contig 20554 bp, 8 predicted proteins | sample MGYA00241528_ERZ501754 | MGnify/ENA primary metagenome ERZ501754 (study PRJEB25962, sample SAMEA2042646) | human gut metagenome | biome: human gut; feature: human-associated habitat; material: faeces... | reverse complement strand
TTCAGACTTACAAAGCTGTATGCTTAATCCCCCAGGTTTATCGGGTGAGCCGAAATTCCGACTCATCCGATATTCATGGGGGATAGCCTTAAATCATGACAATAGATTAAAATTGATATATTTCCGTTTGAATTTAGTGCGGTCATTCCAGCCTATTTTAGCCATTATTTCTGTTAATGGTTGCTTAGTGCCGACTTATCGGTGCATGCTCTGTGAGTTCAAAGTCTTTTGGGGCACGATTGTTTATCGGAGTAGGGAGGCCTAGCTGTTTGATAGAGTGCCATTGGCTGCTGAAGTGAATAACTAACGGCTTGTCGAATGAATAACTAGCGGCTATATATAGCGCTAACTAACGGCTCGGGAAGTGAATAACTGATCACTTGGAAAGCCTTCTACGGCCTGCGAAATCAAGTATGCGCTAACCTAGAGGAGGATTTTTGGAAATTATATTATATATGTACACGTACATTAAAGAATATGATATATGTGAATAGGTTTTAGTAATACATACCAATAATATCAAGGACTGATTTATCTAATAAAACGGCTAGTATAAACGATCGTTTTAATCAGTCATTTGCAAAGGTACGCGTTTCTTTGACTTCTGCAACCCTTCCGAGCTATTTTTTTCATCCCTTATTCTCTTTCTTATCAATAGGATAGCCTATCCTTTACGAAACAACCGATTCCTTCAACGAACTTCTCTTTTTACTCCTCGAAAAACGCAAGATTTAGACGATGGTCTAGACTAGTCGTTTTGGTATGGCGAAGGATAATTAAAGAGTTGAGAGATATTTAATTAACACTATTATTAATATTTAAATTAGAGATTATGAACAAGAGAATTTCTACTATGTTTGCGTCGTTCTTGCTTATGGCAGGTGTGGCGTTTGCTGCGGATGGAACTACTTATTCTCAGAAAGAAGCTAAGCCAACAGAAGGTCTGAAAGTCTATTTGGGAAATGAAGAGGGTACATCTTTCTTGAAATCTGCGAAAGTGACGGACGCTGCTTATAAGTTTGCGAATACCGTTACAGAAGGCGAAGCTGGTGTCTTCACGGTTACAGGCGTAAAGACCGAGAATGGTAAATTGATGTTTAAACTGGTAGACGCTGCTGGAAAGGTGGTTTATGGTAAGGAAGGATCCACGGTTGTTGAGGCCGCTGGCGAGGATGATGTGAAGAAAGGTTATTGTTGGTTTACTTATGATGACAATAATACCTCTGATAACTATAATGATGATAAAATTACATTAGGAGGTAAAACTTTGGCTTATGATATGGCTACTGCCGCAAATGTAGCAAAAATGCTTATCGCTAAAAAAGGAACAACCTCTAGTGATTTGAACAGCAATCTTTCCGGTAAGGGTTTCTCTTTTAAATTCCCGAACGCCGCTTCCGAGGCTGACGTGAATCCGTTTGGAGAGCAGATGTTCGCTATCGACGCTTCTACTGTTAATTCTACATTGGAGTTAGGTGAGACTGAGGTTTCCGGCGAGTGTTTCGTTGTAGCTAACGCAGCCGGTTTGAAGTTGGCTAAAGAGGGTGGTGTAACCGCGGATAACTTGAAAGCCGCTACTTTCATCGTATTGAACCCGAACGCTACATTCGGTATCACGAGCTTGGATGCTGCTAAAGGTGAGGGTTTCGGTTTCACTACTGTAAAGGGCGAGAAACTGAACGCTACCAATGTTAAGAAAGACGGTAAAATCGCTTTCATGAACGCTATCTATAGTGTTTCTGAAAAAGACTTGGCAAACAAGGCTGGTCAATATACGATCAAGATGACAGGTGTGAAGGTAACGAAGGGCACAGATGAGAACTTTGGTTCAGAGTTAGCTGTTTATGTAGGAGCTTATTCCTTGACCACTGGTGGTTTGAAGACTTATATCACTACGAAGGGTTCCACTGATAAGCTTTCCTTGGCCCAGACTACAGGAAATACATGGGCAAAGGCTTCTGATCTGTTGAAGACTGACGGTGCCGCTATCTATAATATCTACTTCACAGGAACTAAACCTGCCGATGGTGAAGAAGGTGAGTCTTTGTATGGTAAATATTTGGTTTCTACGTATGCGAAAACTGAAGAGCCTCGTGCTACCGCTTCTTTCTCTAAGGAGGCTTTGGCTCCTGCTAAGGTTGACTTGAAGGCTCCTGTTGCACAATGGGTAATTATAAGTATGCAGGGGTCCGGTGCTGTTACGTTTAAGAATCTTGAGACGAATGAAACGTTTAATGCTAATTTGTATAAGACAGACAAGGCTGGAATTTATCAAGCCGTAAAGACTTCGGTTGGTGATATTCCTGCCGAGAATATCAAATTAGTTGCCGTAAGCGCTAATGATGGCTTCTTGGCTCTTTCTGACGCTCAATTGAAGCAAAAGGCTCAGTTGGTATTTAATGGCGAGTCCTCTGTTGCCGTAGAGAAAGTGTATATGTACTATAATGCCGATAAATCTAAATTTGAGCCGGTAAGTGATGCCGCTAAGAGCTACGCTTGGAGCTTGGAGAAGGCAGAGGCTGTTAAAAATAATGTTGAGTACATCTATTTGAAGGATGACGAGGTGGCTAAGAAGAAAGCGGATATGTTGACTATTCAAGCTTACTATTTGGTTGACGATAAGAAGGGTTTGAAGCATGAGAGTTCTGATTATAAGTTGATTGATCACAACGATAAGAAAGCGGACAATCTTTCTCGCTTGGTATTCAAGAAGAACGTTGACGGCACTTATTCCGTAATTTGCTTGGATGATGCTCTTAACGCTGACGAGGCTGCCGATAATTATAATGAAGTTGTCAAGCCTGACGCTAAAATGTTGAATGTGGATGTGAAAACTCCTAGCTTCGGTGAAATTCTAGTTGGTGCGGAAAAGGCGGATTATGCGAAAGTAGTGGTAGATTTCTTCCAGATGGGTGCTAGCTTGGATGCTGTTCCGAGACATGCGACATTGGATAGTGAGGAAGGTTCAATCTCCTTGAAGGAAAATAAGAATGGTATCCTTGAGGGTATCATTGGCGCAGAGGGTTTGACTTTCTGGTTGGATACGGCGGATAGCAAGGCAGAGCTTCCTTCTTTCTATATCTCTAAAGGTATCGCTGAAGGTGACTCCGTTGCTCCGGTAAGAAATTTCTTGTATTTCGCTCAAGACTCATTGCGTTATTGGAATGAGGCTCAAGCTAAGTTTACTTATGACGAGAACTATGGTTTGGAAGGTACTTATGGAGCTGAAGCTGATCAGAATACAGATGTTAAAGCCATTTTCCGTCCGGCTACTTTAGCAGGTGTCGATACGATCAATACAACTGTAAACGGAAAGAATGTGGTTGTTGCGGCAGAAGCTAAGGAAGATGTTTGCCTTGGAGGTATAAATAACTTCAAATTTTATATCACGAAGTTGGATGGCGGTTACTCGGTGAGACCGGTAGATCAACCTACGAAATATTTGTATGCGTTGAACGGTAAGTTAGGCTTTACTTCTGATGCTTCTAAAGCGTTGCCGGTAACAGTAGGTGAGGGTAATCCTACATCTAATGAATCTATCGATAACTCTGCGTCTTCTTCTATCGTTGTAACAGGCAACGCCGGTTCTGTAACGATCCAAGGCGCTCAAGGCGAGACTGCTTATGTTCGCAACTTGTTGGGTATGCCGTTGGCAGAGACAGTTGTCACTTCCGATAACGCTACGATCGCTGTTCCTGCTGGAATCGTTCTTGTAACGGTTGGCGACGAGACTGTAAAGGTGGTCGTTAAATAAGACATGTAAAGGAATAATGAAAAGATAAATCGAAAATCATTCCCGTGCGGATTATCCAAGTACCCCGAGAGGGCGAACAGGCGGGAATGGATTAATATTAATACTAAAGTAATAAATTAAAGTTCATCCGTAAGTACTTCCGTGAGGATGGAAACGGATAAAAGACAAGGGGAGACGGTATTACACTGTTTCCCCTTATTTGTTGATAAGGATGGGTAAGGGCTTTGTTAGCGAAATGGACGGTATTCGATCTTTTTAATCGATATAAGGCAGATATCGTGACACACCATTTTTGAGAGAGGTATAAAGTAGGGGAGATCGGAGGGGTATAAATAGCCTTTTTCATACAAAAGGACCGCTTTTTATACACGACAGGCGGTAAAAGGCAACACGACTAGTGGTGTTTGGCAACGCCAGTAGTGCCGTTGGGCATCGTAAACAGTCATGAATAGGGTTGTTAGTACTCATGAATGGGCATCGTAACCCTGTTATATCCCTGTCGTAACTCAATGAGATAGCCCGGATAAGCTATAGGATATGAATTAGGATGAATTAAATTCGCTAGGATAAAAGGCTGTTTTTAATTAATGCGGTATAAGACAAATGATTGCTAATATTTTTTCTCGTATTTGGGGATAAGCTGTACGTTTGCCCGAAAAAAGTGATTCTCTGGCAGTTGAGTTTACAAATTGACAAAATGCCAAGGTGCTTTTTTTGTGAGCTTATAGGAAGGGCTAGATCCGAAAACAAACCTTGATTTTAGAGAATGGCATGGGATAAATTCCATGCTTGTACGTGCTTTATTCCTTCTTTGGAAGGAAGCGGCAAATCATCGAGCGAGACAACGATCTTCTCGTAATTATCCTCAATGGCCTCTAACGAGGCATATTCCCGTTCGATGGTTTCTTTGTCGATTAGTAAATAAGTGGATTGGAGATAGATAACCCTCTCTCCTTTGATAGCGACGAAATCCACCTCTTTGTTCTTTATGCTGCCTACGTATATTTGATAGCCGGCCCTTAATAAATCTAGATAAATGAGGTTTTCTAGTTTATACCCAATGCCGTAGCCAAAGCCTTGATATAAATAATTGTTGAAACCTAGGTCATTGATGTAATACTTACAATTCCCGGCGATGGTCTCCTTTCCCTTGATTTGGTATTTCTCGACTTTATGTACCAAAAAAGTGTCCTCTATGTAACTAATGTAGGAGGCGATCGTATCATAGCTGGTCTTCCTTCCCGAGCTCTTGAAATAATTGGTGATATTCCGAATTGATATTAAATTAGATGCGTTATTTACCAGATAGACAAAAATGTCCTCAAGCAACTTAGCGTCTTTTATGTTTTGTCTTTGTATGATATCACGTAGTAATACGGTGTCTTTTAATGCGGATATATAATTTCTTTGTACTTCTGGTTGAGATAGATGGTATAATTCAGGCATACCACTACTTTGCATATATTCTAGGTAGTGTACCTTGTTGTTTTCTTTTTGGGTGATTCCAAGAAACTCTGTGTATGAAAAAGGATAGATGGCAAATTCCACATAACGTCCGGCTAATAACGTGGCGAGTTCTCCAGATAGCATTTTAGAGTTGGAGCCACTAATGAATAACTCATATTCGGCGGTATAGTCTTGTGAGTATGAGTTGGCGAAGCGTTCCCATCCCTCTACATTTTGGATTTCGTCAATGAACAGATAGATACGACCTTGAGGATTTATTTGTTTTAAGTAGAGATTAAACAGGGAATCAAGATCTTCATTGGTTTTCAAAAAATAGAAGGCGGATAGCTCACAGTTAATGAAGAATATATTTCGGGGATTTACTCCACTATTGGCGAGATGGCTAGCTAACTGACGAAGGAGATAGCTTTTCCCTACACGTCGCTGTCCTACCAAGACTTTGATTAATCTGTTTCCGGTGTAGGATAATATCCTATCTAAATAATCTTGCCGTTTATAGCCTGTTGGAAAATCGTTTCCACCCCATAGGTTATACTTCTCTAATGTCTTAAATCTATCGTCCATACTCGAAACTTTTGCGTAAAAGTACAAAAGTTTCGAATGAACTCGAAACTTTTCCCGTTAAGAATGGGATATACCCTCAAAAAAATAACGGCAACCGCCTTCCGCCGAAAGCCGAGTTGCCGTTCAAAGTTAGGAATAAGGTTTGGTTTGTTCCTTTGTAATGATTTTAACATTAATATGTAATGAGAGTTTTCTATATTTTATCGATACAAAAGTAAATGCCACTTGTTACGATTTGATTACGGGAGTGTTACATTTTTAGTAAAGGTCTCGCCAAATCGGTTGATAACCTTGATCTGTACGTCTTTGACTCCGGCTGAAGGGTGGCAACGGAATAAGTGCGATGTATGATATCCGGAAGGTTTTCCGTGCATGTCGATATAGTCTTGGTCTTCATCATCGAATTGCTCCATGCAACCTTTCTCTATGCCGTTTTCGCTCCATGTAACTTGGTAGGTCGGGTCCCAATCCCATACGTTCACCACTAGGTAATCCGCTTGCGATTTGAACTCATTCGGCCTATAAACCCTGAATTGATAATCCGAATCATGGCCGGTTGCCTTATAATACCAAGTAGCGGCATTCCCTTTCACCTCAACGACCAGATAACCGTTCGGGGCGCCGCACCGATTTACATGGCCGGCCCACCAAGCTCCGCAAGCGGCTCCGATATTATGCTCGTACAGATTCGGTGTGACTTGGTTGTTCTCGAAGAAATGCGTATGCCCGGCGAAGATATGGACATTATAAGGGCTGACGATCTCTTTCAGGCTCTCAGCGTCCTCGGCGTTTCCTCCCCCTTTATCCGTCTGGTTGAATACCGGGGCATGTACGTTGATAAATACAAGTGTTCCGGGTTTAACGTAACTCAGGTCGTTTTTCAGCCATTCCAGTTGTTCCTTTCCGAAGCGTTCGTCATATTTCTTGTCTTTATAATAATCAATATCTTTTAAGGTGATGATATGTGCATCCCCGACATTGAACGAATAATTGTAAGGGCCGAAATGATCCTCGTAGATACGCTCCGCATAGCTCTCCTCGGTTACCTTTTGATTGGATAAGGCCGGGTAACGTAAGTCGTGGTCGTGATTGCCGATCACGGAGAACATCGGGATGCCTAAGACCGAGACCGCTTCCTTATAAGGAGTGAATAAATCCATGCGATCCCAAGTAATGTCTCCCAGCGCCATACCGTAGACCTCTTTTCCTTGGTAGCGCTCTATAGTCTGCTTCAAGTCGGGGACGGTCTCTTCACGGAAACGTTTCATCTGCCGCTCGTCGATGGTCTGAGGATCGGAGATTGCCAAGTAGACAAACCCGTCGATTGGCTGTTTCCTAGGGGTGAGCGTAAAATCATGTTCATTGATCTCCTTACTTTTATCAAGTTGCTGATAGAAAAGATCCGGTATACCTTTTGTTTGCTCGATCTCATAGTCACCCGGTACGGAGAGGTAGACAAAGCGGCTTTTGTCCAGATTCGAATCTAGGCTATATTCTCCCCGCTCATTTGTTTGCGTGAAATTATAACCATCCGTAACGACTACGCCTTGTAGCGGTTTGCCTGCCGTATCGGATACAGTACCTCTTACGGTAGCGGCTTGCGCTATCCAAGTGGATAACGCAAGTAAAAGCGTGAATGATAAGAATTGTCTCTTCATCGTAATTTTTTTTATGATTTGAATATAGAATATGTTAGTTAGAATTTATAACGTACGCCGATTTGAATCTGCCAAGGGTTTCCGTTCATATTGGATACACCCGTGTTTTTGTTTACGTTATATACGTATTGCTTCTTCTCCGCGTCAAAACTCTTGATGGAGTAGATATTCTGCTTGCCTAGATTATGTCCGGCACCCCAGTCCTTGTTCAGCATATTCAGGAAATTGAAAAAGTCTATCGAGGCCTCGATGGAATGAGTCTTATAGATCTTGAAGTTCTTGTTCAAGCGCAAATCGAAAGTACCGTAGAAGCCATTTACGCCACCGTTACGCTCGGCAACCTTCCCATAGTTTTTACGGATATAATCTTTTACGCTCTTCTCCGCTTTCGGGTTGTCCAAGATCGCTTGGATACCCTCACGAAGATATTGAGGCGTATTACTATCGTTCGGGTCATAGATATAAGCCAAGTCGTTGGATGATACGAAATCACCGTTCATATTACCACTAACCGCTAAAGAGTAGCGGGTCCCACCGATCCCGGAGAAACGCAAGCCTACGCTGATTCCCCAGAAAGAAGGAGCCGTACCGTAGAATACGACCTTATGGCGGAATTGCTTGTCCGAGTAAGTCATGGTACTCAAATCACGAGGATCATCTTTTACCATCAAGGCTAGGGTCGCTGTATTCGCTACGTTTCCGTTGTAAGAGGTGTTATCCTTGGAATCGTTCCACGTATAGCTGAAAGAAAGTTCGCCATCCTTGAAATAACGCCAAGTTCCATCTACGACGAACGCGTATTGGTTGATTTTTCCATCGCTGATTAATTCCAGCACACGGCCTACCTTATCACTTTTACGTCCTTGCATCCAGTCGGTAGCTCCGTTCTTGGTATTGATACTCTCGGCGGGGACGAACACGCCACGATTCCCCTCGGCGGCGATACGGAAGTAAGGCTCATCCACCATATTACGGTCTACGTACATATAATTATGGCGTGCCCAGTTGGCGTAAGCACTGATACCTACCCGCAAGCGATCGGAGAAGAAATGCGTGTAGCTGGCGTTCAACTTATATACTACCGGTACACGGGCATCCTTACTATTCATATTGATCGTGCTGATCTTTTGGATATTCGGGTTGTTGAATAAATCAACGCCCGGAGCGGTAGAAGGATCTTTGCGGTATGCCGGGAAATTCGGTGTCGGAACCAAATTGCCTTGTATATCCACGGACGCTACCTTCGTACCGTCGAACAGCATATTGTTGATCATGGAATAGTTGTTTAAATCCGAACCGAAGATACCGGCGCCAAGGCGGATAATATCTTGATGTTTATCATTCACGTCCCACGTGAATTGAACGCGGGGTTGCAACTGGAAGGTGGAGATTACGTTGTCCGTACGTAAGCCTAGTTCGTCATAAACAGTCTGGTTAAAGTTCGCATGGTTGAAATAGCGGGTATAATCCGCACGGATACCGGCCATGACCTCGAATCCGGTGAAAAGCTTCGTTTGTAATTGTCCGTAGATAGCGGAGTTCAAGGTATTCATCTTTACGGTAGGATCATCTACCAAGGCGATTTCCCTGGCATAGCGGTAAGGAGTCATATGCTCGAAATTATCCAGTCCCGTGAAATAAAACCGTCCGTTCATCTCACTACCGTAGAGTGATTTCATATTGGTGTACATGAAGTCCGCTCCGAATGTATAGTTGATGCGGTCCGTATTATAATACATATTGTCTACCAATTGAAGTACATTATCCTTGAAATGTTCGGGAGCGTAGCGTTGACCTCCAAGTTGGATGGAAGTGTACATGCTCTTGTCACCAGATATAGATTCCACGTTCTCTACGATTGCTCTTGGGATATTAGAGCTTGGCAATTGCTTGTTCGGGGTCGTGGCCTCGTAAACCAAGAAATGTTGAAGCTTCAACTCATTAGTCAGTTTCGGACTTAATACCGAGCGTAAGGTAGTGAGTAAGCTGTTGTTATGCGATTTGCGGTCGATCCAAACCTCGTAAAGATTGATACTGGAGTTATCGCTCTCGCTCTGTTTATTATCCTCGTTGATGAAATTATTGCGAATGGTTAACAAGTTGGTAGCGTTCAACTGCCAGTCGATACGGGCGAAGACTGCGTTCGTCTGCTTCTTCTTGCCGAACTCCCCGAATTGAGGATCATTGGAAACTCCGTATTTAGTACGGGCGATATCCAGATAACGGTCTAGCGTAGATTGAGTGACATTATAGCGAGACTCGTCCGCCGCCGTCTTGATATCCGCTATATAAATCGGACGGGAATCCTGTTGGTGATCCCATACGACATAGAAGTGCGCACGGTCTTTCACGATCGGGCCTCCCAAAGAGAAACCATATTGATAGGTAGAGAAGTCGGAAGTCGATTTATTTCCCCGTATATCATAGGAGCTGGATAACCAATCGGCACGACCGAATCCGAATACACTTCCGGTGAAAGTATTGGTTCCTGATTTCGTGACAGCGCTCACGGTACCGCCCCCGGAACGTCCGTTGGTCACGTCATATTGATTGGTTACCACCTCAAACTCGCGGACGGCTTCCATGGATATCGTATAAGCGCCGGAAGTCGTTCCGCTCGCTACGGTTCCTTTAGCCGTCATACCGTCGATGGTGTAATTCGTTGAGGATGATAATTGCCCGGCGATATTTCCTCCGCTACTCAATGGCGAGAGATCCATTAGGGATGTGAAGTTACGGCCGTTTACCGGAAGCTTCGTGATATTTTGAGCGGAGATAGATGTTGCCGCGCCGATCTTCGGAACCATGTTCTTCAAGGAATTAGCGACTACCTCGACGGCTTGGATCTCCACCGATTCCTCCGCTAGCTTGAAATCCACTCGAAGCATATCCCCTTGGTTCAATGCGTATCCTGTCTTTTTCTGTTCCCCATAACCGATATAAGAAGCTGTAACGGTATAAGGAGAACCTAGCGGAAGCTGCTTGATGGTGTATTCTCCTTTATCGTTCGTGATAGAGCCCGTGAAGAATCCGGTAGATTCATTCTTGACTTGGATCGTGGCTCCGATCACTGATTCCCCTTTATTATCCACGACCGTACCGGTGATAATGGCTTGCGTTCCTTGCGCGAATAGGAGAGCCGGTAAGCAATTAAAAAATAACAAACAGGCTAGTAACCTGCAAGTAATTCGTTTGTTAAACATCCTCATAACAATCTTTTTAAAATTAAACCTAAATATCTTTTACGGCGCAAAAGTAAGTGTCCCGTTTTGCAAAGAGATTACATCCGTGTGTAGGTTTAAATAAAGAAAAAAGCCTAATGAAGGATATCCATTAGGCTCAACGAGAAAATTATAAATGTGTCTATAAAGAAGAAGGTTAGTCCTCATCCAACGTTTTGATAATGCTAGATGCTATCTTGGATGAACTCTTGCGGCTGCTCTTTCTGAGTTTATCCGGATTCTCAAGATTCATACAGGTAAAGAAGTTATTCCCCCGATATACCTCGTTTTTATCTTTATCGAATAGGGTATAGCTGACGATATGGAAAAGTGTGCGCAACGGTTGGTCTTGCCATTTAAGATAATGCTGGTTTAATACCAGCAGATAATCAGCGTCGGCATTATCCAATACCTTTTGTAACTCTTCGGTCGGCACGGCTGAAAGATCGGAATAGCAATCCTCGCTCTCCCCGTTCACCTTGATCTCATTCAGTACCTGTCCGGTCACTTGTGTAGCGTTTGCCGGGATAAACTTACAATCTCCGTTCTTTACGGATGCGGCGATATTCTCGGCGATGATCGTATTATACGTTTGGTCGATACTATCCGCTTTCATACCGGTCTCTTCGGCGATCATCCCATTGTAGAAATAGTTTGATTTCACGTTATCGTGCAAACCTACGATGAGAATTTGCTTCGCATGATAATTGTCACCTTCCTTCTTACTTTCTTTAGCGTTCGCTGCTATAGAAGCTACGGCTAAAAAGAACATAACCGTAAAGATTCTGATTTTAAATAACCTTTCCATGATTCTTCTATTAAATTCTGTGTCTATTAATTTCGAAGGCAAAGATATTAGCGGGGTGTTGCAGGGATATTACGGTTGTATAAAGTAATAGTTACCGATAATCCCCCTGTACCGGCTTGGATATTAAAATCGTGGATTCGTTGTAAAGTCTATTCTGCCGTGTGGATGAGTTCAATCAAAAGGCGGTTACCAAGAAACTTTAAGGAGATATAGAAACAGGGGTTGTTTTTAAGGTTCAAAGAACGCTAAAAACAACCCCCGTTATTTTTACTTATTATTCTCGATCCATTTGCGAGCGTTCACGAACGCCTCGATCCATGGAGTGACCTCGTCGTTCTCCTTACGGTCGGCGGGGTAATAACCGCATTGCCAAGGGAAGATCGCACGTTCGGGGTGAGGCATCATGGCTAAATGGCGGCCGTCCTTTGAGCAAACACCGGCAACGGACCAAGGAGAACCGTTCGGGTTGGCGGGATAGCCATCGTAGTTGTATTTAGCGATGATGTTGTACTCCTTCTCCTCGTACGGGAACTCGAACTTACCTTCACCGTGAGCTACCCATACACCCAACTTCGTGCCACTCAAGGAGCCGAACATTACGGAGTTGTTTTTCGGGATCTCCAAGCTAACGAAGTTAGACTCGAACTTATGGGAATCATTGTGAACCATCTTATGCTTTTTCTCGTGCTCCGGATAAACCAAGCCTAACTCGGCCATCAACTGGCAACCGTTACAGATACCCATGCTCAACGTATCCTTACGTGCGTAATAGTTGTCGATCGCTTTCTTGGCTTTCTCGTTATACAAGAAACCGCCGGCCCAGCCCTTGGCGGAACCTAATACGTCGGAGTTGGAGAAACCACCGCAGAATACGATGAAGTTTACATCCTCCAAAGTCTCGCGTCCGCTAGCCAAGTCCGTCATATGGACATCCTTCACGTCGAAACCAGCCAGATACAAGGCGTAAGCGGTCTCACGCTCGCATTGCGTACCCTTCTCACGGATTACCGCGGCCTTGATGCCGTTCGGAGTGCGGCGTTCCGCTGAGAGTCCGTAAGAAGAAAGTTTTCCGGTAAAGTCCTTGTGGAACTTGTACTGTACGGGCTGCATCTTATAGTTCTCGAAACGGTTTCCGGCACAAACGCTTCCGCTTTGCTTTACATCCAGCTTATAAGAAGATTCGTACCATACGTCACGCATATAGTCGATGCCGAAGTGATATTGGATGCCGTCTTTCGATACCAATACATGGCGCTCGTCGGTCGGTTTGGCGATGATGGCGAAACTTACGCCAGCTTCTTCCATCAACTTTTCGAATGCCTTCTTGTCCTTTACCTGAACCAAGATACCCGGATTCTCGGCAAACAGGATCTTCACGATATCGCTCTCGGAGATCTTATCCAAGTTGACATCCAAACCACCCTCTACGTTGGCGAAGCACATCTCTAACAGGGCGGTGATCATACCTCCCGCTGAGATATCGTGTCCGGCAAGGATGAGTCTCTTCTCGATCGCATCTTGTACGGCGTTGAAAGCGTCACGGAAGTATTCCGGATCTTTCACGGTCGGAACCTCGTTACCCAGCTTGTTCAAAGCTTGAGCGAAAGCGGAACCACCCAACTTCAAGGTATCGAAAGAGAAATCTATATAATAAATGGATGTATTCTTGTCTTGAGCTACTACCGGAGAGACGATTTTCTTGATATCGCTAACCTCGGCACCGGCGGAGATAATCACCGTACCCGGGGCGATCACCTTATCGTCACCGTACTTCTGCGTCATGGATAGGGAGTCCTTACCAGTCGGGATATTAATACCTAAGCTGCAAGCGAAGTCGGAAGCGGCTTGTACGGCTGTGTACAGACGGGCGTCCTCACCTTCGTTGCGGCATGGCCACATCCAGTTGGCACTTAAGGATACGCTCTCCAACTTATCTGTCAGCGGAGCGAATACGATATTGGTCAATGACTCGGCGATTGCCATAACGGAACCGGCGGCCGGATCAACCATGGCTACCTGGGGAGCGTGACCGATAGAAGTTGCGATACCAGCTTTCCCGCGGTAATCCAACGCTACGGCACCTAAGTCGCTCAACGGCAATTGTAATTCACCTTGACATTGCTGGCGGGCGATCTTACCGGTTACGGAACGGTCTACTTTGTTTGTTAACCAATCCTTGCAGGCTACGGCCTCCAATTGAAGTACGTTCTCCAAATAATGGTGAAGTTCGGATTCTTTGTAAACAACCGGTTGATAAGATTCAGTGACCGTATGGTCTGTCATAACCGTTCTAGGCGGTTTACCGAACATATATTCCAGCTTGATATCGATAGGTTTTACGCCGTCCGCTTGTTCGAAGACAAACTTCATGTCGTTAGTAGTCTCGCCTACCACATACATCGGGGCACGTTCACGATCCGCGATACGTTTTACACGGGCTACATCTTCTTCTTTCATCAATAAGCCCATGCGCTCTTGGCTCTCGTTTCCTACGATCTCCTTCGCTGAGAGAGTCGGGTCACCAATCGGCAATTTGCTCATATCGATGTGTCCGCCGGTAGCCTCCACCAACTCAGACAAGCAGTTGAGGTGTCCACCCGCACCATGGTCATGGATAGAGACGATCGGGTTCTCGTCAGACTCGGCGATCGCACGGATCACGTTAGCCGCACGTTTCTGCATTTCCGGGTTGGCACGCTGTACGGCGTTCAACTCGATACCGCTTGTATATTGTCCCGTGTTTACGGAAGATACGGCTCCACCACCCATACCGATACGGTAGTTATCGCCACCGATCACAACCACTTTCTCGCCCGGTTCCGGATCGCCCTTCAAAGCATCACGCATATTTGCGAAACCTACACCGCCGGCAAGCATGATTACTTTGTCGTAAGCGTACTTCTTATCGTTCTCCGTGTGCTCGAAAGTCAATAAAGAACCACAGATAAGCGGCTGGCCGAAATGGTTACCGAATGTAGAGGCACCATTGGAAGCCTTGATCAAGATCTGCTCCGGAGTCTGGTATAACCAAGGGCGGGGGTCTAGTATCTTTTCCCATTCGCGAGCGCCTTCTGTACGCGGGTAAGAAGTCATGTAGACAGCTGTTCCCGCTATCGGCAAGGATGCCTTACCACCGCCCAGACGGTCACGGATCTCACCACCTGTTCCGGTAGCGGCACCGTTGAACGGTTCAACGGTTGTCGGGAAGTTATGCGTCTCGGCTTTCAAGGAGATAACCGTCTTGATATCTTTTACGGCGAAGAAATCAGGTTTGTCACCGGATAGGGGAGCGAATTGCTCTACCGTCGGGCCTTCATTGAACGCTACGTTATCTTTATAAGCGGAAACCAATTTATTAGGGTTCTCGGCGGAAGTCTTCTTGATCAAGTTGAACAAGGGACTTTCTTTTTCCTCGCCGTCGATGATGAATACACCTCCGAATATTTTATGGCGGCAGTGTTCCGAGTTTACTTGAGAGAAACCGAACACCTCGCTATCGGTCAACTTACGTCCCAACTTCTGGCTTACCTCGTTCAAGTAAGCGATCTCCTCTTGGCTTAGTGCCAAGCCCTCTTGTTGGTTGTACACTTCCAAATCCTCAATATAGACAATAGGATCTGGTTTTTTACTGATCGTGAAGATCTCCTGATTCAAGCCATTGTAGATACGTTGTAACATCGGATCGTGATCCGCGTCGCCAGAAGAAACAGGAAAATATTCCTCAATACGGGAAATACCGGTCAGGCCCATGTTCTGGGTAATTTCAACGGCGTTCGTACTCCACGGGGTAATCATTTCCCGGCGTGGCCCTACGTACCAGCCTTCCAATGTTTCTGATTGAACAGGAGTTGCCTCGCTAAACAACCAAACCAGTTTTTGAGTGTCTTCAGGAGAGAAAGCGTGCGCGGCCTCTACAGCCAGCACCGTCTTTGTTGAAGATTGAAAGAATAGAATCATATCGTTGATTTATTAGTATTTATCACGAAATAACGAATAAGCCTCTTTTAGAGAGTGCAAAGATAATGATTTCCCGTGAATTATTATGTCAATACGTTTTAAAAGAAAAGAGGGCGGAACCTCCCGGTCTCGCCCTCTCATGTCCCCTACATAGTAAAAAATAAGAGTGTGTCTATGTTTACCAGCCTGCGTTTTGTTGTGCGGCTAGTGTGGGGTTACGTAATAAGTCGTTTTGCGGGATCGGCCAAATGAAACGTTTGTCCGTGTATGGAATGAACGCCTTGTTACTGCCGAACCACTCGGATTTCACCTCACCACCTACCACGAAGGCACCTTGCCCTTTCGTGTTGTTGTACTCTATCTTAGCGGGGATACCTCCGGAAGGACAGAGGTCGTCCGCTGCTAAACGGTGAATGTCTTCCCAACGACGTCCCTCTCCGTGGAACTCGATACGTCGTTCCCAAAGGATCGCTTCCGTCAAGGCCTTCGTGTCGGCGAAGTCATTTGCCTTATACGTTTGGCTGGCAGGATCCGCCAAGGAGCGATCGCGTACTTCATTCAGTTTCTTCAAGGCCAAGTCCTTGTCTCCTTGACGTGCGGCAGCCTCCGCCTCATTCAGCAATACCTCCGCATAACGAATGATCGGGGCATATTCCTCACGTGTAGTCGGATTCTGATACTTGTCGCAGAAATAGTATTGGTCAGACTCCCGATAGAGTAATAGATTGCGTCGTTTGTCATCACCTCTCCAAAACTTGGAATTGTAAAGAATCGGAGAAGACGGACACATCGCACGGCCACCGTCGCGTGCCGACATCATAGAAGACATCGCGCCGTTCACGCTGGCATTGTCATCCGAGCTATTGGCGATCGAGAAGATAGACTCCATGTTATTTGAATAGGAGGTAAATGGAGTGGCGGGATCCGACTCCAGTTTGAAGCGACTATTTTCCAGCTTCTTCGCATCTTCGATTACGCCTGCCCAATCACGCATGTGCAGGTGTACGCGGCTTTTCAGTGCGATAGCTGCGCCTTTGCTCGCACGGGCGATCTTGTTGACTTCGATCACATCTGGAAGCAGGCTCTCCGCTTCGTCGAGGTCTTTCAATATCTGCGCATATGTATCTTTTACGGAAGAACGTCCGATTTGCAATTGGTTTTCCACTTGCGCAGGGTCGCTTACCGCGTTCAGATAGATTGGCATACCATAATTATTGTTGCCCTCCACGTTGTAAGGTAGCGCGAAATGGATCATCAAGTTGTGATACGTCAGCGCACGCAAGAACAGTAACTCTCCTTTGTACTGGTTTCCTAATTCTTGGGAGATTATTCCGTTGGCAACAGCTCCCTCGATGCCGTCCCTTACGATGTTGTAGCGATTGATCGCCTCGAACGAGGTCTCCCACATCGCCACGTTATTGGCGGTAGACACGTTATAGGTCGCGGAATAAGTATAATCATAGAACACGGCGGTCAGGTTCATGTCCTCCCCGCGCATCTCGCCTTGTAAAATACTGGCAGCCCCAAAAGGGTAACCACGTGTACGGCCGTTGCCTGTGTTGATATACAGACCGCATTGTGCGGCATCATAAGCACCGATTACGGATAGCTCACAACGATCAGGCGTGCTGTAAGCTGTCAAATCCGAGAACTTGTCGATAGGTTGCAGATCCACCACATCACTTTCGCAGGCGGTGAATAGCGGTAGCGAGAAAAGGGCTGTGCCCAACGCTACGGTTAAAATCTTTTTATATATTTTATTCGATATCATAATTGTATTGTTTTCAACAGTTGTTATTTATGCGAATTTCTCGAAGTGATTAGAATGTAACGTTAGCACCGAACGTGAACGAGCGTTGTTGTGGCATACCATTCCAATCCACACCATTACGAGACTGTGTCTCCGGATCCTATAGCCGGTGATCGTGAATAAGTTCTGTCCTTGCAGATAGAGGCGGATCTTAGACATACCCAATTTGGACACGATCGTCTTCGGGATCGTGTAGCCTAAGGTTAGTGTAGCCAGTTTCAGGTAGCTGGCGTTCTCCACGAAGTGAGAATCACTGAACCCGTCATTGAAAAGCGCGGCCCCGTCACCGTAACCGATCTTCGGGGTCATACCATCACCCGGTTGCTCGGGAGATACCCAACGGCCTAAGAGCTCCGTTCCGTTGTTTGCGAAATCCATGTTCAGCAATGAGCTTTGACGTGATGCGTTCATCAACTTGTTGCCACCGGAGAAACGGAAAAATACATTCAAGTCGAAATCTCTGAAAGTAACCGTGTTGTTCCATCCTCCGTACCAAGTCGGCATGGATTTACCCAATATCTTACGATCGTCGTTGGTCAATGACGATGGTTTGGATACATCTTCGGGGTTGGAAGGATCGTATTCGGCATAATCATATGCTCCGAAAGTATCGAACTGTACCAAAGAGCCGTCCGCCTTTCTCCAAATCGGATTACCGTTGGCGGCATTCACACCGTAATAATCATAACCGTAAAGTGATTGGTAAGATTCACCTTCCCGAATGATCGTATAGTTGTCGATGATATCCGTTCCACCATACAGCTCTTTCACCGTGTTCTTCACGGTAGAGAAGTTGATGTCCGAATGCCAATTCCAGTCCTTCGTATTGATAATCGTACCCCCTACTGTCAACTCGAAACCGGAGTTCTTGATCTTTCCGATATTGTCATAGTAGTAGTTGTTGGGGATACCCATCGTCGGAGGAGTCGGTACTCGCAATACTAGGTCTTTGGAGTTCTTCTGCCAATAAGCGATCTCGAAAGTCATACGGTTATTGAAGAGAGCACCATCCAAACCGATATCGAAAGTCTCGGTTGTCTCCCATTTCAAGTTATTGTTACCCATTACGTTCCAAGCGATACCTGCCATCGGTCCTACCAATTTGGCACCATACGTTCCCAAATAGGGATAATCGCTGCCTAAAGCAGAGTTACCGATTGTCGCATAGCTGGCACGCAAGCGGAGGTCGTTGAACCATTCGTTGACAGGTGCTTCTGTCCAGAATTTCTCGCGAGACAAGCGCCAAGCGGCGGAAGCCCCCCAGAATGTACCCCAGCGAGTATCCTTCGGCAATTTAGAGAGGCCATCGTAACGAATGGAAGCGCCGATATAATACTTGCTATCATAATTATAGTTCGCACGGAACATATAAGAAGCCAAGCCATTCTCCGATTTCCATCCACCTACGTCCTTCTGTCCGAACGTATTGCTGATGATATGCTCGGAAAAGAACGGATCAGACAACTCATAGACACTTCCGTCCATATATTCTGTCTCGCTGTGTGTATATTCTTGTACAGCCGTAGCAGTCAGATTATGTACCGAGTTAAACGTGCGTGTGAAGTTCAATACGTTCTGCCAGTTCCAAGTGGCGTATGTGGAGTTTACCTCCTCGATTAAACCGCCATATCCGTATCCATCACCGGATTCTGTATCCCAATACATATAGTCGCGTACGTTAGCGATGTCTAGGCCAGCTTGTGTCTTAAACGTAAGACCATCCATAAAGGTGATCTCACCCCAGCCACCTCCGATTACACGGGTGTTTGTCGTACGATTCACGTTGTTGTCTAATGCCCATACGATGTTCTGCACACCGTTATCGATATAACTCAAGTTGCCACCACGTCCCAAGGCTTTGCGGTTTTCCGCATCGATATTGTAGCCGGTAGGATCGTCTGGGTTGTACACATCCACGTTCGGCAACATACGGGTTCCGGCGAAACCTACACCGCCTAAGGAGTTTTCTCCATTCATGACACCATTCATGATCGTGCGTGTCATTTGTCCGTTCAATCCGATTCGGAACCATTTCGTAGCCTGCTGCGTCAAGTCTGCTTTCAAGCTCAGGCGGTTCAAGTCGTTGGCACGTACGATACCTTCCTGCTCCGTGAAACCGAGCGATACGTAATATTGGCTCTTATCGGTACCGCCGCTGGCAGACAAACTGTGATTGTGCTGGAAGCCCGTACGGAAGATATAGTCGTTCCAGTTGGTATCCGGGCCGTTCGGGTCGTATACGGCTTGTCCCTTCATACCCCAGTTCTCGTATTTCTCGTTAGCGATAGTGACGAAATCCTTCGCTCCTAACAGGTCATGCAATTTAGCCGGGCTGGCCGCTGTGATATAACCATCGTAGTTTACGCTGGTGCGTCCCTTGGAGCCCTTTTTCGTTGTGATCAAGATAACGCCGTTTGCCGCACGGGAACCATAAATAGCCGTAGCGGCACCGTCTTTTAAGATCTCGATCGACTCGATATCGTTCGGATTGATATCCGACATGGCGTTATATTCAGCATACAACATACCCATACCGGTGGATCCGGAACTGTTGTCTCCTACCGCCAATGGCATACCATCGATGATGAATAAAGGTTGTGAGCTTGCGGAGATGGTGCTCATACCACGTACTTTAAACTGAGGGCCGGAACCCAACACGCCGCTGGGTGTCGTTACTTGTACACCGGCGGCACGGCCTGCTAATTGGGTATCAAATGAAGGTGCCGCTAAGTTAGCTAGGTCTTCACCCCCAACTTTCGAGATGGCGCTTGTTACATCCTTTTTTCTTTGTGTACCATAGCCAACTACTACAATTTCATCCAGATTCTGCGAGTCTGATTCCATGCTAACTTTAATAATCGGTTTTACTGTTACTTCTACAGATTTCATACCGATGTAAGAGATGATTAGCTTTTGGGCATTGGAAGGAACATCTAGTGTGAACGCTCCATTGTGATCGGTTACCGTTCCGATAGTAGTTCCTGCTACTACGATAGAGGCTCCGATGATAGGTCCATCGTCTTCCGCCGAGATAACCGTACCGGTCACCTTCGCGGTCTGTGCTGTTGCGAACGCTATACTTGCAAACAAGCATAGTAAAAGATAAGTCAACCTTTTCATAGATACATACTTTTTGTTTAATTTGTTAATAAATAGATTGTTATAATCAATTTCTGCCATTTAGTAGAGCGACGTAGTTTCCGGAGAACTAAATCAATTCATCTCTTGGCATTTATTAATTATTACAAATATTTTAATAACCTAAAATCCGCAACTATCATCCAATACACGATTAAGGGTAGATTTATGAGTCGT
>ENA-OPNB01001154-OPNB01001154.1-human-gut-metagenome-genome-assembly--contig:-NODE-1154-length-20697-cov-2.970545_pt1 | contig 20697 bp, 18 predicted proteins | sample MGYA00241528_ERZ501754 | MGnify/ENA primary metagenome ERZ501754 (study PRJEB25962, sample SAMEA2042646) | human gut metagenome | biome: human gut; feature: human-associated habitat; material: faeces... | reverse complement strand
AGAGAGGAAATGTCTCTATCCTTTTGGTTCCCTTTTGGAATTTGCTCGTTTATAGCTAATATGCTTCAACAGCAATTCCTTGTTGGTATCCCGATCCAATCCTACATGTCGCGTATGCACGCCCGACTTGCCCGTTGCCGCATAAAGGCTTCTTGCGAGTACATATTTCTTGCGTCCGATGTGCTCAACAATCCCCATCTCAACCAGTCGGTTCAGCCGAGACTGCATCTTTTCATTCAGCATTCGCTCATGATACAGTGCATCAATCGCAAGGAAATCTTCCGTAGATAGCATTTCTGCACATGTTTCACTGATTCTGTTAATAACAGAAAGCATCGCCTTATCAATAATCAGCCCATTCAGCGTTACACTGACAAAAAAGTCATCAGTACCCGTAAAGTCCGGGAGCGGCTTTGCTTCCTGAATGCTCAGCTCAAACATCAGGTTCATGCCCTGCCCGGATCGCTCAACCATCCCACACAGAGACAATATCTCTGCAATGCGGCGATTGCGCGGAAGTTGACGATCTAGGATATTGTCAAGCGTGATACCATGCGGAAAACCGCCGGGCTTTCAACAAGCAGTCTATCACGAAATTGGCGGACAAAGATACTGCCGCCAAGCTGATAATTTCTGTGACTTACCGCATTCAAGATAGCTTCGCGGACAACACGCTCGTTGAATGTTGCAATGTCAAATACGAAAAAGCCTTCCTGATAGTGCTGCTTATCATTCCGCAAGTTAATAAGCTCCCACACACGGTCGTAACACGCGAAAAAGCCACCTCTGAACTCTTCCCTTTGGTTTGCAGGCCCCGATGCTTCAGAGGAACGGTATTCAAAAATGATTTCCGTCTGCGGCAAATACTTGATAATCGCTTTTGTCTTTCCGAAGAGAATCAAAGCAGCATACGTTACACCATCATCCGTGATTGCGCCACAGTCATGGAGAAGCTGTTCTTTTGACAACGCTGCCAGCTGCTTTTTGCTGCTCTTTTCAATCCACTTGCCGCGGAAATTTTCGATAGCGGTATCATCCAAATCTTCAACGGTTGCACCAGCACAGATTATTCCTGAAAAATCGCCACCCGTTTCTTCATAGATGCTGCGGCGCATATCTTCCGGCATAGGTTTAAGTGTATCACCCTCGTAAATCCACGCTACGCCATCATATTGCACCGGCAAGCCAATCGGACGGCTTTTTACATCGAAAGCCAGAACTCGTTTTCCTTCATAGTTGAAAATTTGAAAATCAACATTGATTTTCAGCTTTTCAATTAAGCCCATACGGGTACGTTCAGGCTGGTCAAAAGCCTCGCTTCCAACTACCATGCGGGGTCTTTTATCTGTAATGCCAAAAACCAGCTTTCCGCCGCCATTATTCGCCAATGCACAGCAGCATTTTGCTGCTTCTCCGGAGTCAAATCGGCGCTTGCTTCCTTAAACTGGACGTGTTCGCCTTCCTTGGCTTCCAGAAGCTCTTGGATAGTTTCTAAATAGGACATAGTGGTTCTCCTTCGCTTCGTTATGCACCTTAATTGCTGGATCATACCTCGTCAACACCGTATTTTATTCGCTTGCTCTTTTCGTTAATTACATGGAAAAATAAAGCTGATGGCAGAATACCATTTCTCAACGCAATTCTACTAATTTCACGAAATCCACGTTCCAACGTTGCTCCATCTTGCGTTATAGCAGATTTTTGTTGCGCTTTGATTTCGTTCATTACGAGCTTATATAACCTTGCCACCTCAAACGGAGGAATTGAGTTCATATTTTTTATTATCTCAGCTTCAGGAACTTTATCGCCGGACAGTTGATTGAACACTGCCAAAAATGTTTTTACTTTGTCTGACTTCGGAATGTGATAATTGCAGCTATACTTTTGGGGTAACGCTTTTAACTGTTTCCAAAGTTCTTGGACACTCTTATATTCTACTTCTTGATGGACGGAAAGTCCTTTTTTCGTTTCTCCCTCTGAGTAATAATAAAATATAACTCTTTCAATATCGCTTTTATCAATCAACTTAAATATATGCGAATCATTATTAGGTGACATTCCAACAATATGAAGTTCACCCACCAATTTTCCAAACTCTGTAAGATGATAATTGCTACCAAAAGCGAGTTCAGGATGTTCTCTATGTACCCTCATTAGCTCTTCTATTGAAGCAGAGAAAAGTTCGGATGGAATATCGCTCTGCGCTAAATACTGAAGCTCTTCACCTCCTTTTTCAAACGCATCAGCAATCTTATACTTGTACTCTCCTGCATAGTCAAAAAGGGCGTTACAAAAACAATGTTCAAATTGTTTCGGAATATCAATATTTTCTCCATTAACCCTTCTTATATACCCCATCAGCGTTTGCGGATTTTCACTATTCGCTAATGTCCGAAAATCTCCGTGCAAATGAAAAACAGGACGTTTTATTAATTCCTCCACATTATTATCATAATTGAGCGTAAAAATGCTATCAAACTGTTGCAGCCATTTCTTTGCCTCTTTCCCCATGTTATTATAGAGATTTTGAATATCACCATCGTTGTAGATTGCATCAAGCATCATTCTTTCAAAACCTTGCTTGGCTGAAGGCCGGTTATCAGCGATATCGTCATTCTGCAGAAAGTAAACATGGAGAATAAAGAACCAATCTTCCAGTCCAACTTGATAATAATGAGAAAGTCGCCAGTTGTATCGTTTTTTGAAATCTTCAAGAGTAATTTTTTCCTCGCTTGGTATTATCGCATCATATTTTCCAGCAGAGATATCATTTGCCCAAGTAGCCAATTCAACAAAAATACTTGCAATTTCATCCCCACTTACTTTGCCGTCAAAAAGTAAATCATATTTGTTCGCACGCGCATTAAACAGAATTCGTTTTATGATATAGGCATTGCTATAAGCATCGCCACCAAAATTAATATTGATTCCATTGCCAAGCAAAAGAGATTTCTTTGCAACAGTCTCCATGATAACTCTCCTTTTACACCAACAAGTTTCGATACAGCAAGCGAACAGCTTCCAATACGAAATCGATACCATTTCATTTTAACATGCCAACCTTTCGCCCTCGGAGTAAGGCAAAAGGGCAGCCTGCACCACACAGGCTGCGGCATCCTTATTATAGCACAGATAGCAGTACGCTTGTAGATGTCAGCGCAGAAATATGATGAAAATGTCTTATTCGCTGAATTGGCATTTCCAGAAGGACGCATCATCCTTCTTACGTCGGCATTGCGGCTGCACTGAAACAGGTCATGAATGACTACACTGCCAGAGATAAGAAAAGAGGCGCTCGCGCTCAAGCCCTGCCGTATCTGGTCGTTATCCAGCCAGTTGATACTTCTATTATCTCTTTTTTTGACAAAATAAAAGCTGCTTTTTTAACAGCTCTATGGGGCGATTTTAACATGTGGGGAAGGAGGCGGAAATTTTCAGCGGTCAGCGCTGATTGCCGACCGCTGAAAACATCCGTGCTTCTTACTCGTTCTCTTCCGCCAAGAACGCTTTTTCCTGTGCTAAAATGTCGCAGAGTTTCACCAGTTCGTCATCCGTAAGCGTAACACCTTTGCCCATCTTCTCGTGGTTGAGCGTCCATTTCCGCAGGTCGTATTTGGGTTCTCTCCCGTTCCAGCTGACTCGATTGAGTTCAAGCCGCCACTGACCTTCCTCCGAAATCACACCGATTTCATTGACGATTTCGTACTTAATTTCCCGCTCGTTCTTCATATTTGCACCTCATTTCTTCCATGTTATGCACCATGCCGTTTGATTACCAGTTGCCTTTGCGCCGCGCTTCTCCAATTTGGATTGAAAGCCGAACTTGTTGCGCAGCTCAATAAGCTGCTCGACTTTTCCGGAATCATAGTAAACCCATAGCAAGCCCGATGATTTGCGGTTGTCCAAATAGCAGAATCCTCTTTCTGCAAGCGCAGCAAGCAAATCATCTTCCGGCAAGGGCATAACAAGCTGCTCTTCCCCGCTCTCTTTCGGCTTTTCCGGCTCTTTTTCCTTTATCGGAGGCAGGTCAACCAGCTCAAAAGGCATTGTAATCTGCTCCGCTTGTCTTTCGCTCGGTTGTTCTGCCTGCACTGGCGGCTCCTGCTGAGGCTGTAATTCTATTTCCACTTGCGGTGCAGCATCTTCGTGCATAATTTCTGAATCACCTTCGCACAGCAACTGCCCCGCGCGCATTTTCACCTTTTCCAGCAAGGCGTCCTTCTCACGGCTTCCGCCTGCAATGTCAGATGCTTCCGGCTGGATTCCCGCTGCAATCAGTTCACTGACCACACGTTCAATCGTCTGCGCAGGATTCCGATAATATTCGCTGCCGCGGATACGGATAAATCGCCATCCAAGGCGTTCCAGAATAGCTTGCCGTTCCATATCCTCCCGAATCTTATCGCCGCTGTGCCAGCGTTCGCCGTCGCATTCGATGGCAATTCGCTTCTTCCCGCAAATCGCAATCATATCAATGTAGTACGCGCCAACCTGCCACTGCTGGACGATGTGATACCCTTTCCCCACAAGCGCCTTCGCCACCGCTGCTTCAAAGGGCGAATCCGACGCCTCCTCAATCTCGCTTGCTTTCGCTGCCACCGTCCCCAGATTCGTCACATACTCCAGCAGCCGTCTGCGCATATCGCCGGGCTTCAAATCAGCGGTGTAGTCAAGGGAATGAACAACCCACAGCTGGTCTTTTGCGCGGCTGACGGCAACATTATAGCGCTGCTTCATTGCCTTGCCATTAGAACCTTGTCCCTCGCCAGACGCCATGGACAGCGGACCTGTGCCATTATTGCTGTCCACCATTGACAAGAAAATGACATCCCGTTCATCGCCTTGGAAGTTAGAAGCATTTCCGCATAGGATATGGTGCTTCTCGTATTCCGCAATGGGAATGGCATCATACAGTTTCCGCTCAATCAGCTTCGTCTGATCATCCCCCAGCAAGGAAATGACACCAAACGATTTGTTTGCATATTCCGGCTGCTCCAAGCAAGCCTGTATCAATGCAACCACTGCCGCTGCTTCTTCTTCGTTTATCTTATTGCGTCCCCTTCTCGTCCCGTTGACGCGATATGAAACCATCGCCGTCTTGAAGGGCGAACTGCCTGCTTCGCGCAGCGGCTTGATTTTGCCTTCGTAGGAAAGCATGTTGCAGTAGCCGATAATATCCGGCACACAGCGGAAATGCTCTCGCAGCATCAGGGGACGGTAATTCAGCTCCGCAATATCGTATAAGGACATCTTGGCATCCCACAGGTGGGCATTGGGGATTTTTCCTTTGATGAACATCGTCATCAGATTCTGAATTTTGCTGTCATCAATGCCGACCGCCATCGGGCTCACCTGTTCATCGTCGCCAACAACAATGATTTTCTTGCCCATATACAAAATCGCCGCAGCAGTTATGTCGGACTGGCTGGCCTCATCAATAATAATGATGTCATATTTCGTCTTGGAAGGATCAACAGCATTCATTACGCTGGATACCGGCATAATCCATGCAGGAACTGCCGCTTGACATTGTATCATCAGCTTGCGCGCCTCTTCGCGGAGAGCAGGCGCGTTCTTCCCGGTGCCTTTGCCGATTTTGGTCACCGTCATCTTCCAGCCGTTGAGGATCTGGCGCATCTGCGGATTCCGGTCAATTCGATACTGCAAGTGCAGCCATGCCTGCGCGCTGGCCAGTTTTTCGGTTTCCTTCCGGAACTTGGCGGTCAGATCCGTCACCCGCTTTTCCGCATCCCGCAAGGGGGTGTTGATGATTTCATCCACCAGCATAGACAACTGATGAACCTTCCATGCCTCTATGATATTCTCCGGTACAGAAGCGTTTCCGTGCTCACCCGTCCGATTGCGGATACTGTTCGCCCACGCAGGCGCGCATTCGCTGATTTTGTCCAGCAACAGCGTGCGCTTGCGCTGCACCTCCTCTTTTTCCTGAATTGCAGACAGCTGATTGAGCGCTGCCTCATATTGCTCTGCCGATTCCGCTTCAATCGCCACTTGCAAATCAGCGCATATCACCGAATCACTGCAATTTTTCAGGAGTTCCAGCGTATTTTCCCTGCTATGCGTAAACGAATACAGCGCGTTGACCAAATGGAGCAGGTACACAGCAGGGCGCATCAGATTCGTAATATGACGGAGCGCGGCAGCAGCTTTCTCATCCGTCATCATTGCCAAGCTATGGACTGGCTGGATCAGCGCGTCCCCCAGTCCCGCCTTGGCTGCCAGATTACACAAATCAATTCTGCCCTTCCGATACCAGTTGACCCAGAATTCGATTGCCTTCAACTGCTGATGGCAAATGCGCTCTGGCTCATTGCCGAGGTCTGCAAAGCGCCGCGTTCCATGTGCCGCAATCAGGCTGTCCCACAACAGCCCCAGCCTCTCGCGCAGCGATTGCACCTCAAAAAATGCCGTTACCCTTTGCATATCATCAAGGGTTGTCGGCGTTTTGTCAGCAATCGTCACTGCATCCAGCGCATTTTTCTTTTCCTTCGCCATAAACAGACCTTTCTTGACCTGCCCATGCTTCTGCGCATCTGTCAGAAGTTCCGAGAAAGGCGCCGTGAGGGTTTCATAAGTACCTGCAAGAATCTTGACGGGCTTTGTCAGCTGTCCCTCCAGCACAGGCTGCGCTTTCGTGTACGTTTCATCAATTAGACTGATCAGCTGTTCCCAGCGTTTTCTGGCAAGCCCATCCTCCGCGCCATCCGCTATTGCAAACGTTGCCCACGCAGGAATAGCATTTTCAGTGTAGACTGTCAGCGCATCCCGAAGCGCGGTTTCCGCTGCAGCATCGCCCTTCTGCGCATAAATCTGGTCTGTCAACTGATTGACCACTGCATACCGATTCGCCCTCCACACCAGCTTGACCTTGCCGCCGGCATTGATATTTTGCAGCTGAAGATTCAAGTTCTGCTGCAACTCCAAGCCCTCGGCAAACTGCTCCGTATCCATCAGCTCGTTTTCAGATGGAAGTCCGACAGCCAGCTCGCGCTCTTCCTGCGCCGTCAGCTGCTCATTGCTTGCATAAAGCCATTGCAGTTCATCCGGCGCAAGCGGGAAAGGTGCGCCCTTCTTGACCGGGGCGGGAATCAGTGCCAGCAGGCTTTCATGCTGTGCCACATAGTCCGCCGCTTTTGCTGTTGACCAGCTGTCGCCGTCATACACAATCGGCTCAAATTCCTTGTGGCGGATGGCATACACCAGCTTGCGCGCTTCCGTCAGCTCCGTCAGCGTCTGATGGCGGCTTGCTTTCAACTGCTCGGCCGCTCTGCGCTGCGACGCATAGTTGCACGTTGTGGTATGTTCAATGATGCTGTCAATGGAGCGCTGCATATCCGCCTGATTGTCGCCCATAGCTGCTACACACAGCGGCTGCAACTCTTTCGGCACTTTGTCTTTCAGCACCATCAGTGCCTTTGACGTTTGACTGGTTACCAGTACCGTTTTCCCTTGCGCAAGGAAATGCCCCAGTAAGTTGGCAATAGTATGCGTTTTGCCTGTTCCGGGAGGCCCCTGCACCAAGACGGTGGATGAATGCTCAATTTTGCGAACAATCCCCATCTGTTCTCGGTTTGCAGGCTTCGGCAGCAGAATCTCTTCATCCTCCAGCGGAAGGTCATGTGCTTCAAATTCATCAGAAACCGCGTCGTTTTCCGCTTCTTCTGTATTCTCCTTTGTTTCTTTTTCGGTGCCGCCCAAAATGTCCCCTACTGTTGGCGGTACAGGCGCCCCCTGATCCACATCTGTCAAAATGGTTTCCAGCGCCTTGATGATGCCGTTCGGCTTTTTCCGCAAGATAATATAAGGTTCCCAGCGCACAACAATCCGCTCATCGCCATGTGCGGTTTGCTCATTTTCATTCAGATAGCAGTTACTGGCGTGCAGAAGGTGCGTAACCGAACGCAGAAAATCACCACATTCATGATGATCCAAAGGATGAATATTCTCTTCGATTGCTTTCTGTTCAAGCGGACGAACGATGTCAACATTGACGCCCTCCATATCAGAAAACATGCTCAAATACATCTGCGGCGGTTCATCTGTATCGTACAGCTCGAGCGTGTTGTTCACAGCATCCAGCGTAAATTGCACCCGCTTGAAAAACAGCGGATGGTGAATCTCCTTGTTTTCCTTGTCCGTCAGCAGACCATTCCCGATGACAATTTCCAGCGCATCCGGCTGCTGGCTGTACTCATGATTCATGGTATACAGGTCAGTGAACGTATCGCGAAGCCGCTCCGTATGCTTTTCGCGTTCCACCCAAGCGTTGCGAGTTTCAAGCCAGCTTTTATACAGGGCTACGCGCGCCGGATCATCCTTGAAAAATTCCGGCTGCGGCGTCAATTGCCCCGCATCTTTTTCTTCGACTTCCTCTGGCACTTCACTTTCAGATTCAGTTGCTTCTTCCTGCGGCGGTAATATAGATTCCTTGTACTCGGGCTGTTTCCGATAATTCTCCCAACCCGGCTGCAGCCAACGGAGGAGCGACGCATCTGGTGCCGGACATGCTGTAAATTCAGGCTTGCGGAACGAGAACAGTTTCCCATCATTATTGACTGTTTCGTCATCCACTGTATCACGGCTGTACAGTTTCACGCACGCAGGGTCATCCAGCTGACTCAGTAATACCCATGCGCGCTGCTTATCAACATCGAATATCTCCTTCTGCGTCAGCTGGCAGACCTCCTTGATATACTGAAACAGCGCGTGTGCAAGCTCCTGCATATTCTGCTGCGGCATTTCGCTACCTCCCGCCTACTGTGTTGGAAAGTGCAGCTGGCGATACATCCCTTCTGCTGCCATCCGCACTTATAGAGAAACCTGCCACACCCGTCCATCCGCCATTCAGCCGAAAAGCCACTGAACCGCAAGCAACCTGATGAAGCAAATTCACGAATTATTATAGCACATCTGGTTAGAAATTACGATAGGTTGGAGGGAAATAGTGCGGAGGAGAAGCACGCTAATTATTGGTTATACGATTGTGTGTCTAACAAACGCAGCGCCTGCGCTGCATTCATTGGGTTTGGGAAATGTGTTCCCAACAAGCAAACTGTCATTTTTAGCAAAATGACCCTGCTTGCTACTACTTCTTCCACCACGGAGAAAGAAATTAGTAAGCAGGGTTTTCGTACGGATAAATTTAGAATGCCTGTTGATGCTGTCATATTCAGCTTAGGAATGTGATGAATTAGCGCTGTAGCACTCCCCAGATTTCTTGTTTTCAGCAGTTCCAGAAAAAAATTTTGCAATCCGCTTCAAATCGTGTCGCAAAACGATCTTTTCTTTACAGTTCAAGAGTGAAGAAGGATATAAATTTCCCTTTGCAAGAACGGAAAGGAGGTTGCTATCAAGAATGACATGCTCATACTTGCTGCTATGTTTCCACCAAGCGCCCAACGATTCAGGATGAAATGATTTCAATCCGCTTCATCAAAAATTTTTCTGGAATCTTTGCAAATCGCGTAAAAAACGTCAAACTTTTTACCAGTTATAGTGGAGAGATATTTCTTCATCCAAAATAAAGGAGGTTCGTAACCTTGCAACGTAACTTTACAGCAACCACAGGCGCACGTGCTGGAAAAAGCGCGGAAAATGAGGCATTGCTTTCTCAGCAACGAGCTATTCTCCGTGCACGTCTTGCACACAGCAAGGATGGCAGCATCACTTGTTCCGTCGAAAATTGCGTCTTGATTCTGGAAAACGATCCCGTGCTGATGGGTGCTATCCGCAAAAACCTGTTCACCGGCTGCATGGTCATTGTCGGTGATATGCCGTGGCATCGGGCGGGCAACTGCTTCACTGACGATGACTTAGCCTTCATCGAACTGCTTTTTGAGAATCATTACGGCATCACGTCCGAGAAGAAAATCCTCACGGCCCTGCACGTGGTGGCTAACAGCAACGGTTATCACCCTGTGCGGGAGTACCTGAATCATCTTGACTGGGACAGAACGCCCCGTGTTCGATTTGCGCTGCATCATTTTCTCGGTGCTGAAATCAGCGACCTGAATGAAGAGTTGCTGCGCTTATTCATGCTGGGTGCTGTCACTCTCATCTTTCAGCCGGGGCATAAATTCGACATGATGCTTTGTCTTACCGGTGGACAAGGCGCTGGCAAGTCCAGCTTCTTCCGTTTTCTTGCAGGGAATGACGAGTGGTTTTCGGATGATTTGCGGAGGCTCGACGATGAAAACATCTATCGTCGGATAATGGGGCATTGGATTATCGAGATGAGTGAGATGATGGCCACGGGCAATGCCAAGAACGTGGAAGAAATCAAATCTTTTCTCAGCCGCCAGAAAGATACTTACAAAGTGCCTTATGACAAGTTTCCGGCAGATAGACCACGACAGTGTGTCTTTGCAGGCACTTCCAACAAGCTGGATTTTCTGCCCCATGACCGCAGCGGGAATCGGCGATTCCTGCCAATCCGCATTAACCCGGAGACGGCAGAGATGCGTGACTGCGACCCAGAACAAACCAAGTATAGCGTCGGCAAACTCTCGTCCCATCCCGCATTCCAGTCACATGGAACAATGGAACAAAGCACATCACAAAAAGAAATAAGTCAAGTTAGGAAGGCATATCGCCTATTCAGCATTTGTCGCTCCCTGTTCCAGTTTCATGTTCCACTCTTTCAAAGTCCGAATTGTTCTCACATACACGCACCAAGGAGCTATTATATATGATGAAAATGAATCTCACGCTGTTCGGCGAAACCATCCACCACGCCCTCGACCCCAATCAGAGCAATCGCAAGATGACCTTGACGGTCAAGGAGCTTGCGGAAGAACTCAACATCAGCCGCAACACTGCCTACCAATTGGCAGACCAGAAGGATTTCCGTCTTTCCGGATTGGTCGGCGGCTGCTCATCAACCGCACCATGCTTCAAGAATGGCTGAATCAGAACGCTTCGTCGAAGCTATGCCCCACCCAATAAATACATGAAGCACGAAAAACATCGATACAGCATCCAATTCATCTTGCATTTCCCTCGCAGGAGGCGTAAAATAGCAGTGTGTACCTTGACAACTGCAACACGATGCGTACTCCTGTACTCCTTCTGAGTCGGATTGAGGCAGGAGGAAATATGGCAAAAACAACAAACATTCGCCAGCGCAAGAATGGTCTATGGGAAGGTCGTTATCGTCTGAACGGCAAGCAGTGCGCCGTGTATGGGCAGACAAAAGCCGAGGCAAAAGCGAAGTTAGCCGCCCGCATGACAGAAATTGAGCAGGGCATTTGCATTGAGCGAACCGACCTGACCTTGGAGGAATGGGGCTGGGAATGACTCAAAACTTTCAAGGAAGGGAAAATTCGTCATTTGACAATGGACAACTACGAAAGTGATTTCCGTATGCACGTTGTACCCTACATCGGTCACATCAAGCTGAAAGACCTCACGACACTGCACATTCAGCCCACCTATACAAAAGCGCAGCAGAACGGCTTGTCGCCCAAGAGCATCCGCAACATCCACGGACTGGTGCATGGGATGCTTGCCAAGGCGCAAAGTTTGGACATGGTTCGCAAGAACGTGTCCGAGGATTGCGAACTCCCCGTGGTGGAAAAGACTGAGATGCACACGCTCTCTGATGTGGAACTGCGGCGCTTTCTGGCAATCGCCAAGGATGATCCGTTCTATCTGATGTACTATGTGGACTTCTTCACGGGTCTGCGGGAAAGCGAACTGATTGGTCTAACGTGGGATTGCATTGATTTCGCGAAGGGGACTGTCCGTGTGTACCGTCAGTTTGTGCGCATTGCTTCTGGGCCTGACAAGGGCAAAATGATGTTCACTTCGCTGAAAAACCACAAAGAGCGCACGATTCATCCCGCGCCATCCGTGATGGACGCATTGAGGCAAGCCAAAGAGAAGCAGAACCGGCAGCGTCTGCTCGCAGGTTCATCATGGGACAATGTGTACGACATGGTTTTCACTCGTGACAACGGCATGTTCATCCGTTTCAAGACACTGTATGTCCACTTCAAGGCACTGGTCAGCAGGCTCAACCGTCCGGAGGTTCGCTTCCACGACATTCGCCACACCTACGCCACCCTCGCTATTCAAAGCGAAATTGACTTCAAGACGCTTTCCTTGTCACTCGGACATGCAACCGTCGCCTTCACGCTCGACACCTACGGACACGTCAGCAACCATATGTCGCAAAACGCAGTAGCCAAGATGGAAAAATTCATTTGCTCGCTGTAAAAAGCGCAGACTCACGCGCATAGCGGTTTTTCGTGGGTACGGAAAAGAAAGCGTTTGTGGGTATGGTGTGGGTATACAGCAGCACTAAAAAAGCCGAAACCCTTGCATCTCCAAGGATTTCGGCTCGTGGAGCATAGCGGATTCGAACCGCTGACCCCAACACTGCCAGTGTTGTGCGCTACCAGCTGCGCTAATGCCCCGCAACACAAAATAGTATAGCACGGTATGGATGGGTTGTCAAGGGGGAAATGAAATTTTTTCACGAAATGGACGCAGAATGATGCTTTCACGGCGCAAGCCGATGCGCTGAATGGTTGCGCGCGGTATAAAATTGTGCTATGATGGAAGCGAAATTCACAGGAGGAATGATGAACGCATGAAAATCAGCAAGAAAGACGCGCTAATGTGGTTTCGTTTCTTCGCGGAACTGCCGGAAGATGAGCCGCTGATGCCGCATCAGCAGGAGTTGGCTTGGGCTGTCATCAGCCAGATTGAAACCGCGGTGGACGCGCGCCACAAGGAACTGATGGCGCAGATTCCCGATTTGCACACGCTCGGCGGGCGGACGTACTTCGTCGGCGACCCGGCGAAATTTTCCAAGGGATGCACGTCCTGCCTGACCGGCACGGGACTGAGCGCCATCCGCCGGACGAACAAGTGCAACATCCGCTGCCCGTTCTGCTACAATTACGGCGAGTTGGCTTGCCAAGAGACCATCGGCGAAGGATTGTGGGAAATCGGCGGGACGTACTTCCGCGTGGAGGATATCGACCTGCTGCTCAGCACGTCGAACCGACCGACCGGCGTCAGCTACGTCTATCTGGAGCCGTTCATGGAAATCGAACTGTATCCCGATATCATCCGCAAGTTCCGCGCCGCCGGGATTCATCAGCACATGTACACCAACGGCACGCTCTGCACGGAGGAAAATCTGCGTGCGCTGGGTGAGGCCGGGCTGGACGAACTGCGCTTCAACCTCGGCGCAACGTCTTGCGCGGACAACGTCATCCAGAGCATCGCCACGGCGAAGAAGTACATCCCCACCGTCGCGATTGAAACGCCCATGACGCCCGATTTTTACGAGCATTTCCAGCAGAAAAAGGATGCAATTCTGGCCACTGGTCTTGATTTTATCAACTGCGCCGAGCTGCACCTGAACCCCAACAATCTGCCGAACTACATCGGCACGCCCATGTACATGACGCGCCGCGGCTATGTATCGCCGATTTGGAGCCGGGAGATAACGTTCCGGCTGATGCGCCAATGCGCCGTGGAACATTGGGGGATTGTCGTGCATGACTGCTCGAACCACACCAAATTCGCGCGTGATTTGAACCTGCGGGCGAAGGAAGGCGGCTGGTTCGGCGCAAGCAGCTACCACAGCGAGTTTGACCAGATTCCATTCGAGGCTTTTTTGCCGACACTGGAGGATTCAGATTTCCGGTTTCTGGAGGAAGAGCCCTTGCCCAAGGGCTATCGGCCGGGGGATATTGTCCTGTAAGGCGTGCGCTCAAGGCGACGGACAAAATCCATTCTATTGATAATGCGCTAAATCCGCCTGTGCAGCAGGCTTCCCGGAGTTTTCTACCGAAAACAGCGAAAAATTTCCGTCAAACGCAAAAAAGTGCTTGACAAACGCCCTTGCTGATGATATAATTTGTATCTGTCAGCAAGGGTGTTTCCTTCGCTGGCAGTCTGGAAGGAAAGAATCAGGCTTCTGATTTTGCGGCTCTGCGCCTGTAGCTCAGTTGGATAGAGCAACGGCCTTCTAAGCCGTGGGTCGGGGGTTCGAGACCCTCCAGGCGCGCATATGGAGGATATAGTTCAGTTGGTAGAGCGCCAGATTGTGGCTCTGGATGTCGTGGGTTCGAGTCCCACTATTCTCCCTTTCTTCCCTACTCAAGGTTGCTGCGGATGCGGCGAAAGCCTGCTGCGATGGGGTGTAGCCAAGTGGTAAGGCACGGGACTTTGACTCCCGCATTCGCAGGTTCGAGCCCTGCCACCCCAGCTTTTTGACCCATTAGCTCAGTTGGCAGAGCACTTGACTTTTAATCAAGGTGTCTGGAGTTCGAATCTCCAATGGGTCATTCCCATCTGCCTTCTGATTTCGCCTCTCGTGCGGGCGTGGCGGAATGGCAGACGCGCCAGACTTAGGATCTGGTGCCTATGGCGTAAGAGTTCGAGTCTCTTCGCCCGCACAAATTTCCTTCGCACCATGCAGTCGCGTGGTTATGCGGTAGTAGCTCAGTTGGTAGAGCGCCACCTTGCCAAGGTGGAGGTCGCGAGTCCGAGCCTCGTCTACCGCTCCACATGCGGGTGTAGCTCAATGGTAGAGCTCCAGCCTTCCAAGCTGGTCACGTGGGTTCGATTCCCATCACCCGCTCCAGCACAGAGGGTGCTCTTCATGGGTTCACCTCAAGAAACCGTCCGAAAGGGCGGTTTTTGTTTTATCTGACTTGTCTGCTTATTTGGAAGCATCTCCATAGTCAGTGTGCATAGCACATTATACGGATGATATTTCTATTACAGAGGGTTTTCGCTTCTGCGGAGACGACCCAAGGGCTTTCCGTTCGCCCTTGGGGAATCCTCGGTGCCTTTCGTTCTCCCAAACACCTGCCCAATTGCAGCTTGATTTCCTCTGCAATAGCAAAAAAGCCCCGTCGGCACTCCGATTGCTCGGAAACACCGACGGGGTTTTTCGTGTGCTATTGCACCGCTGATTGATTGCTCCCGGAGGAGCCGTCAATTAATAGCGGGAAGCGCGCTGAGCGTCGAAGCACTCACGGCAGAGCACGGGACGGTCGCCACGGGGCTGGAAGGGCACCTGGGTAGCCTTGCCGCAGTTCGCGCACACCACGTCATACATCTGACGGGGAGCGGAAGAACCGTTGCCGTTCTGGGCGCGACGAGCCGCGCGGCACTTCGGGCAGCGAGAGGGCTTGTTCATGAAGCCCTTCTCGGCGAAGAAAGCCTGCTCGGACGCGGAGAACACGAATTCCTGGCCGCAGTCGCGGCAGACAAGCGTTTCATCTTCGTACATGGTTGGGAAACCTCCTTCAAATTGTCACCCATACCGTTGCCTTGAGGTCATCTGCTTCCATGGTTTTGCTCCAGTTTCCCGGCGCAGGTCATGTGACAACCAAAGGGAGATTAGAACCTTGGATTCCTGGTTGGGCTGCAGGGAATATTATAACACGGTTTGCGGAAAATGTACAGACCTTCTGGAAAATTATTTTCGTCCCGTTTTTAAGGGGAATCATGGTCGAAAAAAGATTCTTGTAGTGTCCATTATTTCGTGTAATCTGCACCAAAAGAATCATAATATTGCTTATCGTCTCTTCTTCGATTTTCTTTCATCCATTATAATAAATAAAACCCGAACAATTGGGGCAATAAGAAAGAAGGAATATGAACATGACCGTAAATTATCAGGATTTGGGACTTCGAGTGCGCGATGCCCGCAAAGCGAAGCATCTAACGCAGGAGCAGCTGGCGGAGAAGGTCGGCATTTCCTCGTCTTTCATGGGGCACATCGAGCGCGGCACGCGCATTGCCAGCATTGATACGCTGGTTTCCATCTGCAATGTGCTGTCAGTGTCGCCATGTCTGCTGCTGGGCGCGAGCTTGTCCGAGAACGCGGTGGACTTCCCCTATACCAACGATAACCGCGAGCGCTCGTTCATGCTGGACTTCGTAAGTTTGGCGCAGCGCACGGTTCGCCGCTGGGATGAGACGGAAAGCGCGCCGGAGGAAGCGCCGAAAACGGAAGAATAATCGCTGAAATCAAAAAGGATGTCAGGATGATTTCGCTCCTTGACATCCTTTTGTTATGCCGTCTTGTTTTCCGTCAGATTCCGCAGCAGACCCTCGCAGCCGCGCAGAATGTCACGGTACGCCCGGTCAAAGTCATCCGTATACCACGGATCTTCAATGTCGCCCTGCCGCTCGGCAAAGTCCAGCAGCAGATGCAGCTTTGCCTGCTGCTCCTTCGGACACAGAGCACGCAGCTTCTTCAAGTGCCCCCACTCCATGCCGATAATCAGATCCGCCGTTTCAAAATCCTCCGGCGTAATCTGCCGCGCACGATGCTCCGTGCAGGGCACCCCGTGCTTGACCAGAATTCGGCGTGCGGGCGGATAGATCCCATTGCCAATTTCCTCGCTGCTCAGTGCGGCGGAATCCACTTCAAACTCGCCAGACACATGCCGCTGCTGTGCCAAGTACCGGAACACCATTGCTGCCATAGGGCTTCGGCAAATATTGCCGTGACACACAAATAGGATTTTCACCCGCATTCGCCTCCCTGCTATCAGTATAGCACACTTGTGCAGGAAATTCAACTATTATTTCCCAGTTTTCGCTTGTAATTCTGTGAATTGTTTGTAAAATTCGCAGAGCAATCACCACACAGGCGGTGTCCAGAGGGTGATTTCGCCTGCCGCAAGCGTTTTCGGCACGTCAATCAGCCGCTGATTGCTGCTGCCGCGGTAGAGCAGCGACAGCGACTTCTGCTCCTGCACGAAGCGTCCATCCACCAGCACGTCGATGCTGTGCAGTAGCGCCATGCGCGCCGGGTTGTTCTCCTTCAGCAGCGCATCAAGCGTGAAGCCCGTGTAGCACCAAACGTTAAGGTGCTTTGCGTGCGCCGCGTCCGCAATTGCGCGGCAGGCTTCGGGCTGGCACATGGGTTCGCCGCCGGAGAGCGTCACGCCGTCCAGCAGCGGATTCTCGCCGATTTTGCGGATGATGCCGTCGGTGTCCATCAGCGTGCCGCCGGCGAAGTCATGCGACGCGGGATTATGGCAGCCGGGGCAGTGATGCGGGCAGCCCTGTACGAACACAGTATAGCGGACGCCCGGCCCATCGACGATGCTGTCGTCTGCCAAACCAAAGATGCGGATTTCCATGGTAATTGACCCTCTTTCGCGGTGGATGAATGAATGACGGAAACGCCCTCCCCCGAAGGAGAAGGCGTTTTATGGGGAGGGACGCTGGGGCGTTGCCCCAGACCCTACCAGAGGCGCCGCCTCTGGACTCCGCAAGGGGCAATTGCCCCTTGACCCTTTTTGGGCTGTCCGGCTTGGTCGCACTACCAAACGCTCTGGATAAAGGTGGCGTTTAGTCCACCTTGATGCGCTTGATGCGCTCCGTCACGCGGGTGGTTTCCCCACGGTGGCAGCACGGGCAAGTATCGTCGATAATGCCATTATAGCCGCACAGCGGGTCACGGTCAACCGGGTGATTAATCGAACCGTAGCCGATGCCGATGTCGTGCATATAGCGCACAATCTTCTCGAACGCGTCGAGGTTCTTCAGCGGGTCGCCGTCCATCTCCACATAGGAGATATGGCCGCCGTTGGTCAGCGCATGATACGGCGCTTCCACGCTCAGCTTATGGAACGCCGTGCAGTGGTAGTAAACCGGCACATGGAAGGAGTTCGTGTAGTATTCGCGGTCGGTCACGCCGGGGATGATGCCGAAGCGCTGCTTGTCGAGGCGGATGAAGCGGCCGGACAGACCTTCCGCAGGCGTGGCAATGACGGAGTAGTTCAGCCCCGTCTCCGCAGACACCTTGTCGGTGTATTCGCGCATCGTGCGGATGATTTTCAGGCCCAGCTTCTGGCTTTCCTCGTCCTCTCCGTGATGCTTGCCGCGCAAGGCAACCAGCGCTTCCGCCAGACCAATGAAGCCGATGGTCATCGTGCCGTGCTTGAGCACTTCGCCCACCTTGTCGTTCCAGCTCAGCTTCTCGGAGTCAATCCACACGCCCTCGCCCATCAGGAACGGGAAGTTCTTCACGCGCTTGTTGCTGATGATGCGGAAGCGTTCGTTCAGCTGGTCAATCACCAGTTCCATGCGCTCCTGCAGCACCTTGAAGAACACATCGACGTTGCCGTTCGCCTCAATGGCGATGCGCGGCAGGTTGATGGACGTGAAGGACAGATTGCCGCGGCGCGGGGCGATTTCGCGATCAGGGTCGTAGACATTGCCCATCACGCGTGTGCGGCAGCCCATGTAGGCGATTTCGGTCTCCGGATGGCCGGGCTTGTAGTACTGGAGGTTGAACGGCGCGTCCACGAAGGAGAAGTTCGGGAACAGGCGCTTTGCGCTCGTGCGGATGGCGAGGCGGTAGAGGTCGTAGTTCGGGTCGCCGGGGTTGAAGTTGACGCCTTCCTTGACGCGGAAAATCTGAATCGGGAAAATCGGCGTTTCGCCGCCGCCCAGACCTGCTTCCGTCGCCAGCAGCACATTCTTCATCACCAAACGGCCTTCAGGCGACACGTCCATGCCGTAGTTGATGGATGAGAACGGCACCTGCGCGCCCGCGCGGCTGTTCATGGTGTTCAGGTTGTGGATGAGCGCCTCCATTGCCTGATAGGTCGCCTTGTCTGTCTCCTGCTCGGAGCGGCGCTGCGTGAAGTCGAGAATGCGGGCAATCATCTGCTCGTCCGCCACATACTTCGTCAGCAGTTCCGCCATGCGTGCGCGGTGGTCAGCGTTCTCTTCCAGCGTGGGTTCGAGGTTCTCCGCTTTCGTCTGCGCCACCAGTTCATTGGCGTGCGCGTCGCACTCCGCGTCGTTCAGCAGCAGCTCCAGCGCACGGGAGAGGTTCATGCGGTAACGCTTGATGAACGTCTTTTTCACGCCGGGCGCCATGCCGTAGTCGAAGTCCACAATCGCCTGTCCGCCGTGCTGATCGTTCTGGTTCGCCTGAATGGCAATGCACGCCAGCGCCGCGTAGGACGTGATGTCCTGCGGCTCACGCAAATAGCCGTGCCCCGTGGAGAAGCCGCCCTTGAACAGGCTCTTCAGTTCAATCTGACAGCACGTCGTCGTCAGCGTGTAGAAGTCCATGTCATGAATGTGGATATCGCCGTCCATGTGCGCCTGACCAAATCGCGGATCCATGACGTACTTCTCGTAATACTGCTTTGCGCCTTCGCTGCCAAACTTGAGCATTGCGCCCATGGCAGTATCGCCATTGATGTTGGCGTTCTCGCGCTTGATGTCGGATTCGCTGGCATCCTTGAACACAATGTCCCCAAACGTGCGCATCAGGCGGGAGTTCATCTCGCGGACGCGGCTGCGCTCGGCGCGGTAGAGGATGTAGGACTTCGCCGTGCGGGTGAAGCCGTTGCGCATCAGCACCTGCTCCACCGTGTCCTGCACCTGCTCCACGCTGGGGATGGCGCTGATGTTCTCGTTGTTCTCCAGTAGGCGGACGACTTCCTCCGTCAGCTTGCGGCTCGTCTCATGCCCGCGCGCACTGCCCGACGCCTGAAAAGACGCGAAAATGGCCTGCTCAATCTTGTCCTGATCAAAAGGAACTTCGCGTCCGTCGCGTTTGCGAATCATATCAATGCCCATGGTCGGTGCCTCCATCATTCTCTATTCTATCCGTATTATTTCCCATTTGAGAACCAATTGATAACCAGCCGTTCATTCGGCATAAGTTGTGGATGTTTTCTCCTGCCCATGCTACATATAGTGTCTGCAAAGCAGGAACGAAAGCCATCATACACCACTGGAGCCGCTCTTGTCAATGCTGAATCTGGTCGAAATGGACAGCCGAAAACCGCCCGAAGCGCCGCAAGCCCGGTAAACAGAACAGCTTCCACTGGCGGCGAAAATCGGGCGAAAAAACGTTTTTTCTGCGTTCCCGAACTTTCCCCGCTTGATACGGCAGATTTGTCCGTATTATGCGCTTGTCTGCGGGGAGTGCGCATATGAATTTGAAAATCGGATTACTCCTCCAGCAGCAGCCGCTGACCCCGGAAATCCAGCAGCGACCGCTGCGCTGACAGCACCGCCATCAGCCGGAAGCAGCATAATCCCCTTGATGAGCCGAAATGCAATCGTCTGCATAATTCTCTCTCCTCACAGCAATAATGTGAACAGCTGTTTTTCCACCGGCAGCGCCCGAAACTCAAACCAGTCCGGATGTTCCTTCACAATGCCCGCCCAGAGCGCCTCTTCCGTCTCCGGAATCGTCCCTGCCGCCAGCAATGCCCGTAATTGCTCCCCAATGGCGCTCATCAGCGGCTTTATCTGTTTGTCCGGCACAACGACCATGGACAGGTCGAGGCGGTTTCTGACGCTTGCCAGCACGATTTTCTCGCCGCACAGCCGCTTCCACGGCAGCGCCATGCCGGTATAGAGCGGATAGCGCACGCAGTCCGGCGCCATCCAGATATAGTGCGTGCTGGAGAGTACCCGGTCGCGCGCCGCGCTGAGCATCGCCGCGCAGCTGAACAGCGGCGGTTTGCCCGTCGGCATCGGCAGAGCATAGCGCGGCTTGTATTCCAGCACGTTCGGGTGGAACTCCGCCACTTCGCGCAGCTTCAGCCCTTCGGCATAGCACAGTAGCGCCAAATCCTGCATTTGCGTCAGCTGGCGCAGCCAGTGCATCCCCTCTTCGTCCAGCGAGGCCGGGCAGACCGTCACGCACAGCGGCATCGG
>ENA-OPNB01001094-OPNB01001094.1-human-gut-metagenome-genome-assembly--contig:-NODE-1094-length-21776-cov-2.917637_pt1 | contig 21776 bp, 19 predicted proteins | sample MGYA00241528_ERZ501754 | MGnify/ENA primary metagenome ERZ501754 (study PRJEB25962, sample SAMEA2042646) | human gut metagenome | biome: human gut; feature: human-associated habitat; material: faeces... | reverse complement strand
TTTGCCGATGACGCCCGTGAAGGGCGCGTACAACTTGCAGTCGTCGAGGTTTTTGCGGGCGATGCCGTATGCCGACTCGGCCTGGCGCAGTCGGGTCTGTGCCTCGACCCACTTGATCTCGGGCAGGCTTTCGGCGTCGTAAAGCTGTTTGAGGCGCGCGCAGGCATCTTTCGCCTGGTCGAGCGCCGCCTGCGCGGCATCGAAGGTCTGCCGGGCCGACGTCGGGTCGAGCTCGGCCAGCAACTGTCCCTGCTGCACGCGCTGCCCTTCGTCCGCGTAGGTGCGCGCGAGGGTTCCGGCGACGGGGAAGCTCAGGGCGGCCGAGGTCTCCTCCTCGATCGTGCCGACGTAGAGCGCGGCGTCGATGTCCGACGACGGGGTGACGACGATGGTGCCCACCCGCAGCGGATCGGCCGTATGGGCCTTTTTCGGTGAAGTGCAACCTGTCGCTAACAGCAGTATTGCGCAAAAAGTCGTTTGTTTCATCAGTTCCGTATTTTTCGATGCAAAGTTGCCGTTTTAGCAGCCGTAAGAAAAGACCATCGTGTCGGATGAATTCGTCGATTGGTTCGATTTTGTACTATTCAGTGAAAAGCTCCCGGGATTTGCGTATATTTGTCCGCATAATTATCGGTAAAATGAACAAAAAGGAGATTCAGAGCTTCTCGCTCGCCACATTGCTCGACATCTGCGGCCGCAGGCCGGAAGACCTCTATTACGATGGATGCCTGATCGCTTCGCGTGTCAATGTGAAGGATGAATTCAACATCGACCTGTTCCGGTATCCGACACGTCTCGATGCCTTTGCGATCATTTTTTGTTCTAAAGGTTCGATTGTTTCCACGTCGGGCGTGACGCGCCACACGATCGGCGAGAGGACGCTTTTCGTGCACCTGCCCGGCAGCATCCTGCAGGTCGAGTCGGTGGAGGACGCCAGCGTGCATGCCATCCTCTGCGAGAAGGAGTTCATCCAACGGATCAATATCGACCTCAAACTGCTGACACAGCTTTTCCTGCAGGTCGAGAAGCACCCCAGCCTGCCGCTCGACGACGAGGAGTGGGACGGGGTCATGCGTTCGCTGGACGGGATTCGCATCGAGGGGGCGCGGCAGCACAACGACCCCTACTCCGCCGAGATCATACGTTCGATGATCCGGACACTGGCCTACAAGGTCTGCCGGATCATCGCCCGGCATGTCGAAACGGGGGCGTCGGAAGCTACCTCCCGCAGCCGCAACGAGGAATATTTCAACCAGTTTATGGGAGTGCTGACCAGGCACTACATGCAGCAGCGTTCGGTAGGGTTCTATGCCGAACAGTTGAACCTGACGCCCAAATACCTCACGACGATCATCCGCAAGACCAGCGGGCGCACGGCCGTGCAGTGGATCGACGACTATGTGGTGCTCGAAGCCAAGAACCTGCTGAAATACTCCACGATGAGCATCCAGGAGATCTCCTACTACCTGAATTTCCCCAACCAGTCGTTTTTCGGGAAATACTTCAAGAACCATACGGGCATGACCCCCACCGCTTACCGGCTGGGAAAATAGCCCGCCCGCGATCCGGAATGAAAATTACCCGGGCGAGCGCTCCGGGTAATTTTGGGGTGCATCCACCTGGGGGACGGCACGTGTCAGGGTCTGTTCAACAGGTGGTTGGCGGCTATATATATGCAGGCCGGGTTTGCCGCTATGGTCTTTTCCGCGAAGGCCCGGAAGTCTGACTCGGACACATATCCCGGCCGTCCCAGCATCCTGTTGAGCGACTCCCAGTTATATACTCCCGGACGCCTCGAGAACCTGCGGAACCATTTTTCGATGGGAGTGCCCTGCCTGACCCTGCTGCTGGAACTGTTTTCGGAATTGTCGCTTGTCTTTATCTGCAGCAGCGAGCCGTCCGCCTTGCAAAAGTCTACTGCGTCGATCGTACTCCCCCAGCAGCAATACCACCCCAGGGGAGATAATTTTACCGCCAGGTATTCTTCGAGCAACTCGCCGATATTGTTTTCAATTGTCATCAGCAGGGAGTGCCCGGCCACTATTTTATCGGCCAGATTATTCTCGAGCCCGGGTATCCTGGCTCTGAGGATCGTTTTTGCCATCGGATCTGGATGTGTCCCGGAGCAATTCCCGGTTCTGACCGAGGGCCTGTTGTTATATCCGGCCAGGTATGCCCCCACCCACTTTTTCATGTAGCCGGATAGAAGTATGGTGTCCGAACTCTTCAGGCGGAACGTCGGCAAGTTGCGTTTTTCGCTGAAGGCGACTTTCAGGACGGTCTCCATGGCGGGGGAATAATTCGTCCCGGCGTATATTTTGGCATAGGCGATTGCCTTTTCCGTACTCGATTCGTCGAATCTGTATGCATCCGTCATGGTTTTTTGTTTTAAAATTACGGATTAATCGAATTCGATTGTCAACTGGGACGATGTTTTTTTTCGTTTCCCCGATAAAATTCCGGTTTCGAATTCATGATCCGATGTGCCCTTGTAGCGGGAATAGGGAAAGCCTTCCGGTGCCGCCGTTTCGACTCCCTGGCGGTGGGCGGCGATTGTCCTGCCGATTGCCCTGCCCAGCCCGACGGGAACCGCATTGCCGATTTGTTTGTATTTGTCCAGCAAACTGCCTTCGATCACCCAATCGTCGGGAAATTCCTGAATCCTTTTGTATTCTTGTATGGACAGGGGCCTGTTTTCCGTCGGGTGCGCCAATTCCGTTGCGGGCATGGCGGGATGGGTGACTACCGTGGGGGACGGCGAATCCCAGTCCAGCCTTCGGTAAAAGCCCGTTTTCCCACCGCCCAGATGGTAGGAGTTTCCCATGGCTTCCGGCTGGAGTTCTTTGGGCAGATTCCGCCAGTTTTCCCCCGGTTTCAGCATCTTTATGTATTTCAGCCGCTTCTCGGAAAAGTCGATGTGGTCGCATCGGGCCGGATCCAATCCGGCTACTGCATCCCTGAAAGTCCTCCACCTTTCAAGCCCGAATACCTCTTCGTTCGAATGGGTGGGACGGAGGTACGGAACCGGGTTCGGGGATTTGGTGCATGTTATGACGACCCTCTCCCTGATTTGCGGGGAGCCGAAATTGGCCGAATTGTAAAGGTTGAAAGTTACGTTGTAGCCTGCGGCTTCCAGTTTCTTTTTTATATAAAAGAGTGTCGAACCCGGTGTCTTTGCCCAATCGAGGTCGTAGCTGCGGGTAATTTCATCGTCGATGTCTATCGAAAGTGCGGACGAAAACAACCCTCTTACGTTTTCTATTACGGCGTACTGCGGTTGTATCTCCCGGATGACTTCTATGTATTTCAGAAAGACATTGCCCCGCTCGTCCTGGAAGCCGAGCCTTTTCCCGGCCGTGCTGAATGCCTGGCAGGGCGGCCCGCCGACGACGATGTCGACCTGCCCGTTTTCCCGGAGGTTGGCGTATTCCAGGATCTCCCCGACCGTGTAGTCCCTTATATCTCCGATCAGGCCGATGCCGGGTTCGTTGGCGACGATCGTCCGGCGGCATGCGTTATCCGTTTCGCAGGCCAGCAATATGTTGATGCCCTCCTGCTCCAGTCCGATGTCCAGCCCCATCGCCCCGGAGAAAAAGGAGAGGCAATTCAGCGCGTCCTGTTTTGGCGCTTTCTTGGATTTCCGATCCGGAACGTCATTTTTTTTCATCCGCAGATCCTTCCTGTCGAAAGATTCCAATGTATCGTCGTTTATAATCCAGGAGTCCCCTATTTTCTGGCCGGCGAGGCGGCCTTCCCTTAAAAGTTTCCTCACATATTGGGCGGAGCATCCCAAGGTCTCCGCCGTTTCAATCACACTCAGCAACATGGTTTGATTATTTCGTTTGCGAAACACTGCAAATATACCCTTTTTCCCGCAAACGGCCAAAAAAAGTCCCTCGGGCCCGAAGTTTTTATCCCGATACGTTCGACCCGTGCCGGACGGGGAGTCGCAGGATCCGTAAGACGGACAGGTTATTTCACTGTTACTGGTTTCCTGCGTTTGTCCCGGGGACGCAAGGGACATAACGGGGGCTTATTGACCGTGTCCTTGCCGGGGTATTTGTTCGGAAGTCATTGTTCCGCATCGTTTGACGCAGGAGGGAAAATACGTTTCCTATGGGGAGTTTTATGGAGAGACAATGGGAGCCAGGCCCCTGGAAAGGCGCTTTTGCCTCTTTCCCGCCGCAGGTAAACAAAAAATCAGCAACTTCATTTCTGTAAGTTGCTGATTCCCTGAGCGGAAAACGAGACTCGAACTCGCGACCCCAACCTTGGCAAGGTTGTGCTCTACCAACTGAGCTATTTCCGCATGGCATGTTTCTCAATTGCGAGTGCAAAGGTATATAAAAAATCCGAATCTCCAAATTTTTCAGGGCTATTCTGCGGAATTTTTGTCCTGAAGCCGGGCTCCGCCCCCTTTATCTGAACACCCTGATGCGTTCGTCCAGCGGTTTGAACGTCTTTTCGCCCGGTTCGCCTGCGGGTGTCCCGAACGGCATTTGCGCGACGAGTTTCCACTCCCCGGGCAGGCTCCAGCGCTTGCGCACCTCGTCATCGATGAGCGGGTTGTAATGTTGGAGCGATGCCCCCAACCCTGCGTCTTCCAGCATCGTCCAGACTGCCAGCTGGTGCATGGCCGATGTCTGCTCCGACCATACCGGGAAATTCCCCGCATAGGCCGGAAACTGCTGTTGCAGGCCGCGGACGACATCCGTGTCTTCGAAGAAAAGTACGGTGCCGTACCCGGCTGCGAAGCTGTGCTCGATCTTCTCCTCGGTGCGTGCGAATGCCCCTTCGGGGACGATTGCCCGCAGGGTGCGCTTTACGATTTTCCATAATTCGTCGTGATGCTCGTGAAGCAGCAATACGGCACGTGTCGATTGCGAATTGAAGGCCGAGGGTACGTGTTTTATGGCAAAACGCACGATTTCCTCGATCCGTGCGTCGTCGATGGGCGATTCCGGAGCTAAGGCGTAGTAGCTGCGGCGGTGGCGGAGTGCCTCTCTGAATGTTCTTTCCATAGTCTTTACCGGTTTAAGATCCGTCTATGCAAATATAGCACAACTTCGGATAAAATGTGCATATTCCATTGCGAAACGCTATCTTTGCACCATGGAAAATGCCATCGGACTCTTTTCCCGGCTTGGGTGCCGTCTGCGCGGTTTCGGCGACGACGCCCGCACGCGGGAGGTAATCGGGCGTGCGTGCCGGGAAAACGGCTGGTTTACGCCCGCAGACATTTGCCGCGCCGTTGCAGCCGTCGCAGACGGGATGCTCCGGCGCGATGCGCTGGCGGAGTGGCTGGCGCCCTACCCCGTTCCTGTCGCCGAACCCCGGCGCGTGCTGGTCGTCATGGCCGGGAATATCCCGCTGGTCGGATTTTTCGATATGCTGTGCGTGCTCGCCGCAGGGCACAGGTGCCTCGTAAAACCATCGGCCAAAGATACCGTCCTGATGGAATATGTCATCGGGTTGCTGCGCGGAATCGACCCGCAGGTTCCGGTGGAATTTTACGACGGCAGCACATCGCCCGATGCCGTGATCGCTACGGGCAGCGACAATGCCAACCGCTATTTCCGGGCGCAGTATGCGGGCATTCCCGCCCTGCTGCGCGGTAACCGCCCGTCGGTCGCCGTACTCGGCGGCCGGGAAACCCCCGCGCAGCTCACTGCATTGGCCGACGACATCTGGGCTTATTCCGGACTGGGCTGCCGCAGCGTGTCGCTGCTTTTCCTGCCCGAGGGCTATGACCTGCAGCTGCGGATGCCGGAGGTGAACGTGAAATACAGGAACTCTTACCGCCAGCAGAAAGCCCTCCTGACGATGGGCGGACAGCCGTTCCGCGACCTGGGAGCTGCCGTGGCCGTCGAAGAGCGGGCCTTTCCCGCGGCGTTGAGCCGGATCAATTATTCGTTTTACAAATCACCCGCCGAGGTCGGGGCCTGGCTCGCAGCACACGATGCCGGACTGCAATGCGTCGTTTCGGAGTGCATTGCCTGCCGCCGCCGCGTGGATTTCGGCCATGCACAGTCCCCTGGGCTGACGGATTACCCCGACGACAGGGATGTCATCGAATTCCTTACGACATCTTGTTTGTAAATTAGGTCATGCTGTGTGCTTTTTATTGATAAATAATATTATATTTGGCTGTGTTTATAATAAATAATATTATATTTGAGGCTGAATATAAAACAAATGGTTTATCATGAAAAAGTTCGCCTTATTAGTCGTTTCGTTATTTGCCGCCGGCTCTGCGCTGTATGCCCGCAAACCGGCCCCCGTAATCCCCGACTTCATACATGCCGCCTATTCGGTGGAGAGCCTCCTGAGCGAGGCGGAACTCACGAACCCGGGGTACGATGCCTTCCAGTTCATCTACCTGATGGCTACGCCTGAGTGGGCCGGGCTGGATTTCGACCGGCCGCAGGATGCCGTTGACGCCTATGCCACGCAGTTCGACTACCTGAAGCAGGGAGGCAAGATGGCGCTCGCGCCCTCCATGATCGAAAAGGCGCATGCCGCCGGGGCCAGGATACTGTTGTGCTTCGGCGGGCAGCAGGAGTTCCTTCCCCTGCTGGAGAATCCGGATCGGATCCCCAGGTTTGTCGGGTATATGGTGCGCCTGGTCGAAAAGAACGGTTACGACGGCATCGACATGGACTGGGAGATCACGCTGGACAAGGAGTTGCATGCCCGCATGATGGCCCTGCTGCGCGAACGGTTCGACGAACTCTCGGAACGCACCGGGCGTTATTACTACCTGACCACGGCCCTCAGCATCGACCACGAGTACGATCGGGCGCTGGCCGACAGGCTGGCCGGGGCGGTCGACTGGATAAATATCATGTCCTATGACATGTGCGACGGCGTATGGGGCAGCACCCCTTCGCACAACACCTCGATGGAGCGTATGCGGTCGAAGCTGGAACACTGGAAAGTCTTCGACAAGCGGAAGCTCTGCCTCGGGCTGGCCAACTACGGGTTCTATTACAAAGGGTTGAAGCCCGGGCAGAAAGCCGACGGGCCGCTGCGTGACTACGGTTCGTATATCACCTACAAGGAGTTCCTGCCCCGGCTCGCAAACGGCTGGACGGAGGAGTACGACCCGGCAGCCGAGGTGTCCTACTATTTCTCGCCGGACAGAACGGAGTTCGTGACCATCGACAACCCCTCTTCGATACGCAGCAAGATCGAATGGATCAAGGCCGGCGGCTACCTGGGGGCTTTCTGGTGGGAATTCCACCACGACTACGTAGCTCCCGGGGCGGAGAACCCGCAGGGCAGCCACTACCTGATCGACATTGTTACCCGGTACCTCGGTCGGAAGTGACGCAGCCTGTGGTTTTGCATTTTCCCTTTTTGTACTATCTTTGTAGTAGGAAATGCAAAAATTACAAGCTATGTCAATGGTTTTCCGATTCCGGATGCTGAGCGATGAGAACGACAACTTCGTGCGCGATTACGAAGTGCCGTACGACATGACGTTGCTCGATTTCCATAATTTCATCCTCCGTTCGCTCGAATACGAGGAGTGCATGGCGTCGTTCTTCACGGCGGACGAGCGCTGGGAAAAACTGCGCGAGTTCACCCTCATGGATATGGACGACGGCTCGGAAGGGGCTCCTGCGGCGATGGAGAGCGTGACCCTGGGGCAGATCATCCACAACAACCGCGACCGGCTGATCTACCTTTTCGACATGTTCGGCGACCGGGCCTACTTCCTCGAACTGACCGGAGCGTACGAGATGCCCAAAGACGGCTCCTATCCGCGCGAGATATATGCCCAGGCCGATGCCCCCGACCAGTACGACCCGTCGAAGACGGCCACCGCGGGCGAAGGCTCGATTTTCGACGAGGTGATGGGGGAATTCAACGATTTCGAGGGCGACGACAATTATGACGACGAGTACTAAGCGGCTCGTCGTCATTGTCGGCCCGACCGGTTCGGGCAAGACGGATCTGAGCATCCGCATCGCCCTGCACTACGGTGCACCCATCCTTTCCACCGACTCCCGCCAGATGTACCGCGGCTTGCCGATCGGTACGGCTCAGCCTACGGCAGACCAATTGCAAGCCGTCGAACACCATTTTATAGCATCGCACGACCTCGCGGATAACCTGAGTTGCGGCGAGTACGAAACGCAGGCCCTCGCCTGCCTCGAAAGACTGTTCGCCGGGCATGACTGCGTCGTTGCCGTCGGGGGCTCGGGGCTTTATGTCAAGGCGTTGTGCGAAGGCATGGACGACCTGCCGCAGGCCGATGAAAACCTGCGCCGCGAATTGGCGGCGCGACTCCGCACGGAGGGGCTCGAAGCCCTCGCCGGACAGTTGCGGACGCTCGATCCGGATTATTACGCGGTGGTCGACCGCAGCAACCCGGCGCGCGTCGTTCGGGCACTGGAGGTCTGCCTGCAAACCGGACTGCCCTACTCCCGCCTGCGGACTGGGCGGCGTCGCAAGCGCGATTTCGACATCGTGAAGGTCGGCATTGACATGCCGCGCGAGGAGTTGTACGGACGCATCGACCACCGTGTCGGGCAGATGCTTGCCGACGGCCTCGAAGCCGAGGCGCGTGCGGTGTATCCCTACCGCGGTCTGAATGCCTTGCAGACGGTCGGCTACCGGGAGTTCTTCGACTATTTCGACGGCCGCATCTCCTACGACCAGGCCGTGGAACTTATCAAGCGCAATTCGCGCCGATATGCCAAACGGCAGCTTACCTGGTTCCGCCGCGACGCGGAAATCCGCTGGTTCGGCCCCGACCAGACGGGGGCGATTATAAATTATATAGATTTTGGCGAATCGTAAAATTTTCGTACTTTTGCCGACGCCTTTCGCCGAAAGGCAGTGGCTCGGATGGTGGAATAGGTAGACACGCCGGACTTAAAATCCTGTGACCAGCAATGGTCGTGCGGGTTCGATTCCCGCTCCGAGTACAGGGCCGTCTTTGCGACGGCCTTTTTTCGTGCCCTGCGGGATCCGGTCAATGCCCGAACCTCGACGTGTCGACCGTCTTGTGCCGCTTCTCCTTGTATGTGCCGAAACGGTAGGAGAAATGCACCGTCACCGAACGGGTGTACGTGCCGGAATCCATGTCGAGGTACTGTCCCTTGTAACGGACTTTGGCGAACGGGAGCGAACTTTCGAAAATGTCGTTGCAGCGCACCGAGAGGCTCGCCCGGCTCTTGTCGAACGTCCACTTGACACCCGCGTTGACGCTCCACGAAGGGGCGACGTCGTAAGTCCCCTGGATGGCCGCGCTCTGATAGTAGCCCGAGAGGTCGAGCGTCAGGTCGGGTTTGCGGCTCAGACGGATCGTGTTGTCCATGCGCACCACCCCCAGCCATTTGGAGCGGTCGAACGCCAGGTCGTGAAAGGCGTCGCAGCGCTGGGTCATCCGCATCCCGGTCAGCGTCAGCCGGGAATCGAGCCATTTGCCCGGGCGCAGCGGTACGATGACGTTGGCGCCCCACTGGCGGTTGGTGTTCCAGTTGAGCGTCTGGTAGACCAATGCCAGGCGATCAGGGGCCTGCCATGCGGTTTGGTCGAAGTAGTCGGGCATCTCGTTCCAGAACAGCATGAAGATATACTTCTGCTTATACATGTACATTGCCTGGCCGTTGTAGCTTTTCGACGGCCGCAGTCCGGGCGTGCCCCGGATCTCCGAATAGCCGTCGATGTAGGAGGTCGACTGCTGCATCTCCCAGTACGAGGGATAGGTCTTGTCCGACGAGAGCGAAATCTGTACGAGATGTTTCTCTGCGGGTGTCAGGAGCAGGGTCGCCTGCGGGTAGAGCGACCAGTTGTCGTAGTCCCCCGCGCGGTAGTATTCCCCGGCCAGCGACAGCGAGAAACTCCCCTTGGCGAACTGCCTGCTCACCCCGGCGTAGAGGTTGCCCGTGTATTCGTCGAGGTGCGAATCGGTATCGACGGTGGCGATGTCGCCCTCGTGGAGCCTGTAACGCTGGTAGTCGTGGTCGCCCGCCCAGCTGAAGATGCCGCCGTAGGTCATGCCCCAGCCATTGCCCAGGTCGTGCGACTGGTCGGCGCTGACATTTACCCGGTCGACGGACTGCCCCGAAACCACGTCGAACGCTGTCCGGCTGCCGTCGGCGTACCTGTTCCGCATGGCGGCCAGCTGCCACGAGCTGTAATGCGTGTAGTCCGCCGAGAGGTCGAGCCCGGAGGCCGACGTGTAGCGCAGCGCAGCGTTGTGCATCGTGTTGTCGCCCCCGGGCGAGCTGACCGAGTTGACCAGGTTGCCGTCGGCACGTACGAGGCCGCTCGTATGCGGGGTGTATGCGCCCGTATAGGCAATGCTCAGGCGTCCTTTGCCCTGCGGGGCGTATTCTGCGGCAGCCCTCAGCCGGTGCCATGTCCCTTTGCTGGTGATATTCTGCCTCTGGGCGATTTCATGCTCTCCGTCCGCGAGCGTATGCCGCGAGTAGAGGTCGATGATCCGTTTGGTCTTGGCCTGCCCAGCCGAATAGGTTACGTCGGCCGACCACTCGGGCGAGGAGAAGGCGAAGTTGCCCCCGGCATCCCAGTTGCTGTAAAACCGGTTGGTATAGTTGGCGTGTACTTCCCCCGAAAACGAGTAGTCGTGGCTGCGCCGCAGGACGAGGTTGATCGCCGCGCCGCGCACATGGTACTGCGGCGGCGTGCTGTACATCACTTCGGCCTTCTCGATCCGTTCGACGGGTGTCGAGCGCAGCAGCGATGCCAACTGCTCGGCGCTCATCGTCGAGGGCTTCCCGTTCAGGATCACCGTGACACCCCCGGCGCCGGCAAGCATCAGCCCGCCGTCCTGTTCGCTGACGCCCGGCAGCTGGGTGAGGGCTTAGTAGGCATTGTTCACCGCCTTGCCTTTCGATACGGCTTCCAGGTCATAGGCCAGCCGCCCCTCTTCGACCCGCACGATGGGTTTTTCGCCCTCTACGACCACGGCGTCGAGCGCATTCGTATATTCATGCAGGACGACCTCGCCGGCTTCGTCGTGCTCCGACATAAGCGTTTGCATCTCATAGGCGAGGTGCTGGAACAGCAGCCGGTAGGGGCGTACCTCCGATGCGATGGCGAAACGCCCGTCGGCATCCGATGCCGCGGCCGCGAGGTAGGTCGAGTCGGTGTCGAGCATCACTACCGCGACCCCGACCACGGGCTGCCGCTCCTGGTCGACCACCCTTCCCCGCACAATTTGCCCGCAGGTCTGTTTCACGGAAAAAAGCGCCAGGGCGCATACGAGTAAAAGAAATGTCCGTCTCATAACTTTGCTTGGTTTTTTCATTTGGTTTCCCTGCAAAGTTAAGCCCCGATGCGGCTTGCCGGTACGGAATAATTCTTGCTTGTTTGTGTGTAAAATGTTGATTTACAGAGGGTGTGATCCCGCGGATTCTTGCCGGCGCGCCGGGCGCCCTTGCTATGCGAAAAACCGGGTGAAAAACTCCCTGTCCGCAGCCCCCGATTCGGCGATCCGGCGTTTGAGTTTCGATTTGAGCGTGTAGACCCCGTTCAGCGTCATGTCGAGCATCACGCTGATCTCCTGCGCCGAGAACCCGGCGACGACCAGCGCTGCGAAATCGTAGTTGCGCGGCGTCCACCCCGGCAGTTGGCGGCGCAGGCGCGTGACCGCCCGGTCGTTGTAGAGGTCTGCCATGCGGACGATGTCCGCGAGCATCGCCGGGCTCAGAGCCAGCTCCTTCACCTTCCTCGCCAGCCGTTCCCCTTCGCCATAGGTGTAATAGGTTGCGGCGATGTCGCGCAGCAGGGCGAACCGCCCCTCGAGCGAAGCCTTGACGGCGGCCTCGCGCTCGTTCGAGGCATCGAGCCGCGAGGTGAGGCTGTCGTGCGATTCCCGGTAGGATTCCAGCAGCGTGAGGTATTCGCTCAGCTGCGCGTCCCGGTGCCGGAGTTTGCGCCGGTAGCCCACCACCGCCCCTGTGACGGCCGCGGCCAGCAACAGGCATGCCAGCGTGGCGATCCAGATTCGGTAACGCAGCCCCGCCTCGCGGAGCGCCGTTTCGTTGGCCGTGCGGTATCTCTTTTCCAGCTCGGCCACCGATACCCCCTGCCGTGCCTTGTCGAGCGAATCGCGCTTGCCGATGTACTGCATGGCACAGGCATAGGCCTTGCCGTCCTCCCCGCGACGGTGGTGTATGGCCGAGGCGATCGTGTAGAGCCCGATGTTGTTCTGGTTGAAGCGTTTGATGTGCGCCAGCGAGCGGTCTATGTAGTATTGCGCCGAATCGGGCTGCTCCGCCCGGTAAAAAATGATGGCCGAAGCGATGTCGTAGAGCGTGCGGTCTTCGTCGTCGGCCGATGCGGGGCCGTGTGTCAGCGGGGCTGTCCGCAGTTCGTGCATGTCGATGTGCGCCCGCTCTTCGAGCAACTGCCCGGGGCTCCAGTCTTCGGCGAAGGTGTGGTATATCAGGTTTTGCAGGGTGATCTGCTGGGCGAAGAAACGGAATGCCATCGTGTCGCGCGCCCCGACCAGCGGGGAGAGTGTTTCGATGGCCTCGGCATAGCGGCCGTTGGCATACTGTGCCGACGAGAGCATGTAACGGCTGTATCCCTCCAGTTCCCCACTGCCGGTCTCCTGTGCCGCGGCGACGGCTTTCGAGAATGCCTCCTCGGCCTCGGTGTCGTATCCCTGTTCGAGGTACAGCAGCCCCAGCGTGTGGTACAGTGCCATGAGCAGTTTTGTGGTTCCCGCCTTGTCGCGGTTGCGTTCGGCATAGAGCATCGCCTGCGTGTAGCCTTTGATCGCCCGTCCCAGGTCGCCGGCATTGTGGTGTACCTTTGCGTCGAAATACCAGGCATAGGCACGCTCGGCCCCGGAGCCGTGGCGCTCGTAATAATCCAGTGCGGGGGCGGTCAGCGAATCCTTGTCAGCCTCGGCACCTGTGCGGGAGTAGGTCTGCGCGAGCAGCAGGCGCCGCCGGGCGTCGGCCGCCGGTGAAATGGCCGAGGGGTCTATCTGCCGGAGAGCCAGCAAGGCGCTGTCGGGATGCTCCTCTATGAGCATCGAAGCCTGGGACATCAGGTTGTCCACGGCCTTGTTGCCGCATCCGGCAGCAAGCAGGCCGAGGAGTATGGCGATTAGGTATCTCATGCCTGCAAAATTAATATAACTTTTATTTCCGCGGGTATTTTGCCGGATAAAATTACCCGGCCCGATCGGTTGTCGTGCCCCTGCGCCGCACGCAGTGCTCCCCTGCAGACCCCGGCCTTGTCCCTTAGCGCTTAGCCCCGGATTTTTGTGCAGCCGAAACAGCCGAAATACATCCTTGCCGCACTGCCGCAGGACGGAAAACGGGCTTGCAGCGACTGCAAGCCCGTTCCCTTTTGTTTTGCACCTACGGTCAGCGGTAAATCTCGTTCAGCAGGCGTGCCAGCCGGTAACCGCCCCGGACGAGCTGCTGCTCGATGACGGGCGTGTATTTGTCCACGTAATCGTAGGATATTTTCGTCCCTTCGGGGCTGTCCTCGTAGATGCCGACGCAGATCGCATGGGTCTCCTTCAGCCAGTCCTGCGGCTCCCCGGCCTGTACCAGTGCCGCCTCGTCGTCCGTCAGGCGGTCGATCTGTTCCTGCCACTCGGTGTAGCTCCACTTGTGCCCGGCTTCGAGGATCGCCGAGTCCCAGGCCGAGTGGAGGTTCGTCTTGCGGCCGAACATCAGCACCGGGCGCTGGTTGCCGCCGATATCCGACAGGCGCCCCGTGTGCATCGGGCAGTGCATGTCGCCGACCAGGTGGATCAGCATTTTGAGTTTCTCGGTCTCCGCCTCGGGCGCCAGCCCGCCGGCCTTGAGCTCGGCGACGAGCGCCGTGACGGCCGTCAGCACGTCGCCTTTGGGGTTCCGGGGCATCGTTTCGAGAGTTTGGCCCTCGTCGATGTTCAGGTAGTGCCACGTCTTGGTGTAATTGTATTCGGGGGTGTGGCTGGCAATGTCCATCCAGTTGCAATAGTACACGGGCGAATGGCCGTTGAGCACCTTGTCGATCTTTTGGGCGGCTTCGGGCGTGAGGTGGCACTCTGCGATGTAGGCCGTGACGTCGTGCCCCTTTTGTCCCCATCCGTATACGCTGCCGGCGAACAGCAGGCATGACAGCAGGATAATCAGGTTTTTCATTCTATCAGTGGGTTTTGTGGTTGTTTAATGGTTCATCGTGGCGAGGAACTCCTCGTTGGTGTTGGTCATTCCCATCTGCTTCTGGAGGAACTCTATGGCCTCGACGGGCGTCATGTCCGAAAGGTATTTGCGCAGCACCCACGTGCGGTTCATCACGTCGCGCGGCAGGAGCAGGTCTTCGCGGCGCGTACCCGATGCGATGACGTCGACCGCCGGGTAGACACGTTTGTTGGCGAGCTTGCGGTCGAGCTGGAGCTCCATGTTGCCCGTGCCCTTGAACTCTTCGAAAATCACCTCGTCCATCTTCGAACCGGTGTCGATCAGCGCCGTGGCGATGATCGTCAGCGACCCTTTCTCCTCCGTGTTGCGGGCTGCACCGAAGAAACGCTTGGGTTTGTGGAGCGCGTTGGCATCCACACCGCCCGAGAGCACCTTGCCCGATGCGGGCTGGACGGAGTTGTAGGCACGTGCCAGGCGGGTGATCGAGTCGAGGAAGATCACCACGTCGTGTCCGCATTCGACCATGCGCTTGGCCTTGTCGAGTACCATTTCCGCGACTTTCACATGGCGCGACGCCTGTTCGTCGAAGGTCGATGCCACGACCTCGGCCTTGGAGTTGCGGGCCATCTCGGTCACCTCCTCCGGGCGCTCGTCGATCAGCAGCACGATGATGTATACTTCGGGATGGTTGTCGGCGATGGCGTTGATGATCGACTGCATGAGCACCGTCTTACCCGTCTTGGGCTGTGCTACGATCAGCGCGCGCTGTCCCTTGCCGATGGGCGAAAAGAGGTCGACCACGCGCGTCGACATGTTGTTGTGTCCGTTGCCCGTAAGGCAGAATTTCTCGCTCGGGAAGAGCGGCGTCATGAATTCGAACTGTACGCGGTCGCGGATGAACTCCGGCGCCAGGCCGTTGATCTCGTTCACGCGTACCAGCGGAAAATATTTCTCCCCCTCCTTCGGCGGGCGTATGGCGCCGTTCACCGTGTCGCCGGGCTTCAGCCCGAAGAGTTTGATCTGCGACGGCGAAACGTAAATGTCGTCGGGCGAGTTCAGGTAGTTGTAGTCGGCCGAACGCAGGAACCCGTATCCGTCGGGCATGATCTCCAGCACGCCTTCGCCCTCGATCTCCCCGGCGAAATCGTCCTTGGTGATCACCTCGCCGTCGAAGGATTGCGCATCGGCTGCTGCCTGGGTAGCCTGGGTAGCCTGGGCAGCTTGGGCAGCCGGGGGTGTTGCGGCGGCGGGTTCTGCTGCCTCTTCCTGTGCTTGTGCTTGTGCTTGTGCCTTGGGCTTGCGGCCGCGGCGCTTGGGCTCGGCCTTCTCCTCGCGGGGTGCCTGTACGGTTTCTGCCGCTGCCGCTGGTGCAGGTGCCGGGACGCTTTCCATCGGGAGCTCCGGCTCGGCAGGGGGGCCGGCGACCGTGATGGGCGGACGCTGTGCTGGTGCGGTGTTTTCGGTCTTCGTATTGGTGATGCGCGGCCGACGGCCTCGCGGGGCCTGGGGAACGGTTTCGGGAGCGGCTTCCGCCTTTACGGCGGCGGGTTCGGCTATGGCTGCCGTCTGCTGCATTTCCGTTGCGGGAACCTCCTTTTTCCGGCCTCGTCCTCTTTTCTCTTTATTTTCTGCGGGGGCGCCTTCGGAAGCGGAGAACCCGGCGATTTTCTCGATCAGTTCGCGCTTCTTCAATGTGGTGTCCCCGATACCGATAGCTTTTGCTATTTCACGCAGTTCGACGAGGCTTTTCCCTTCGAGCGCTTTCAAATCCTGCATATATTTCTATTTCAAAGTGATTTTCAGAACCCCGGCGGGCGCCGGGACATTGGAATTTGCTTGCAAAGATAGTGCATTATTTCGAAATTCAAAATAAAAAATTGCAGATCACGCCCTTCCGCCGGGGCTTTCACCATAAATTGGGAGTGCCCGGACGTAAAATACTCATTTATGGCGATTGTACGACCCGGAAATTACCCCCACCTTTGTATCCGGAACAACAGATCTATTCAGCCATTGCGTTGTTTGTATTGTTAATGTTTGTGTGTGCAAAAACCTCCCGGGAAGCCCGGGAGGTTTTTCTTCGGTGTCGTTCCGGCGTCCTGCCGGGGCGCGTGCCGGCGGCGGGAGCCTCCGGGGGTTATTCGTTGCGCCGCAGGTTCCACTTGTTGTTGTTGCAGATCACGGCCCTGACCAGGTCGTCGCCGTAGACCTGCATGTTCGAGTAGGTCTGCCCGTAGGTCATCGTGGCGTGCGATGCCGCCGCGAAGTCCATCAGCACGATGCCGACGTTCCCGCGGAAATCGTACCTGTCGATCTTGTCGGCCGTATACCTGTTGTATTTGTTCGCGCAGTAGTCGTAGTCGCCCACTGCGCCGAACAGGCTGATCCCCGACACGCTGCAATGGGCCGTGTCGTAGCAGCTCACATAATTCATGCACCACCGCGTCGGGTCGTCCGTATTATAGGTATAGGCGATGCACTCGTCGATGGCCGCATACTTGGTCTTGCCGTCCGATGCCCCGTTCTTGATGTTGTAGAGGTCGTTCACGCGGATCGGGGCCTTCCCCACGCCGTTGCCGCGTCGTGTCGAAGACCACCTTGTCGTGCGTCCAGTTCAGGTAGGCGCCGAAATACCGGCCGTTGTTCGACGATTTGTAATCCTCGCGGATCACGAAGAGTATCTTGCCGCGGGCGTCGGCCAGCGTCATCAGGGGGTGGAAGTCGGCCACATAGCCGCTGCAATGCGATTTGATCAGGCTGACCACGCTTTTGTCCCACCCCGTCTTATTGGCGCTGGTGCTGGTGTTCTCGTATTTCATGTGCACGAGCACCGTCTCGCCCGGATGTTCGTCGAGGAATCCCACGAAACGGTCGAGCAGGTGCGAAAGCATGAAGGGCGAAAGCTCCTGGCGGCCGGAGCTGCCCGGGGCGTAGCCGCCCAGCGTCGGGTCGCCCAGCGGGGCTATGCCGTGATGGATCGGGAGGTCGCGCACCGAGGAGCTCGACGAGGAGGGGCGCAGGTCGAACATGCGAACCCCGGCCGCAAGCTGCTCTTCGATGGATAGCTCCTGTGCCTTGATGATCTTGGTCGTGTTCATATAGCCGAATACGACGTTCTGCAACCATTTGAAATGGTACCTATCGTCGGGCATCCCGTCTTTGTACTCGTAATGCGAACCGTAGATCGTGCAGGCGTCGTGCGACCCGGGGATGGAAACCTGCGACAGGTAGGTGTTGTCGGGCAGGTAGGCCATCCAGTCGGAATAACCTTCCGAGGTCTGTTGCGCCTGCGCCTGCATGTCGCCGATCGTGAACGAATAACGGTGTCCGGCCTTGAGCGTTGCCGGGGTCGTGTAGCTGTAGGTCTTCCCCTGCGTCGTGACGGCGGAGAGCGTAAGCCCTTCGATGTCCTGCGGCAGCATGAACGCCGTGACCGCGACCTTCGACCCTGCGCTGAGCTGGATATAGGGGACGTCCCCCGACATCAGGTGCAGGGCCAGCACGTTCGATCCCTTGCCCGGGATAACCGAGCACCGGTCGGTTTCGATGTCGAACGTGAAGCCGCCCGCTATGGGGCCGTTCTCGCTCGACAGCACGAGCTTCTGTACCTCCGCGGCCTCCGAGAATCCCACCTGGATCGTAACCGTGGTCATCAGCGGGCGGAACCTGAAGGGCACCTCCCCTCCGCGTTCCACCCCTTGGGTGCATGCCGCCATATAGGCGTACTGCATGTTGCATTCGCCGTTGTGGTAGGTCTGTACGGCCGGGATTGCCGTCGCGACGATCGAGCCGCTGTTGGCCTGGACGGCGTCTGCCGGATAGAAGGCGTAAAAATCGTAGCTGGGACTGCTCCCCCACTGCATTCCCGTGTCGCTCAGGTCGGCTTCGCTTTCGGTCGCCCCGGAGACGCTGACTTCGACCTCCGCCCATTGCGGGGTCGTCTGCGGACAGATGATTCCCACGCGGTCGGCATTGCGCCAATAGATCGGGTAATAACCGTCCTGTAGCGGGCCGTAAGCCGTACGGGTTTCGTCCGTGGGGTCGGGCGCTTCGTTGCCGATCGACAACCGGCAGACGATGGCATCGCCTCCTGTCGCGGGAGTTTCGGGCCCTTCGGGCAGTTCTGTCGTATCCTTTCCGCAACCGGCCAGCAGGAGCGCGAGCAGCGCGAGTCGGAAAATAGGTTTGTGTTTCATAACGTCAGGTTCGAATTGGCTGTTTGTAATTCAATACTCGTCGTCCGCATAATCCACCGGGCCCGGCCCGAGTTCGCCGCCGTGCGGCTGTGAAATCGCGAATCCTGCTTCGGCCGCAATTACGAGTATCTCCAATTCCGGCTTTATGTATGCTGCTTTCATCAGATTCGGTTTATAGATAAATCGGGACGGTATCCTGCTCCGTCCCGATCTGAAAAATTATTTTATCGAAATTATTCGACCGTATAGGTGAAGTCCGCGAACTCTACGTGGTAAGATCCTGCGGTAGATAGTATCTTGATCATGATACGCTGTCCGTTGGTGACCGTAAACGTATGGGTCTGCGTACCGGATTTGCACTTTTGGTCGTTGCCGTTCAGGATGTTGTTCCTGTCGCGGAGCCACGATTCGGTGATCGGGCCGTTGCCCGTTACGCCGATCCTGTACTCAATATTGCGTATACGGTTGGTCGCTACCTCGAAGGATACCTTCACGGTTTTCGAACCCTCGCACTGGATCGGAGCCGTGACGAAAGCGCCGTTGTTTGCGTTGTTGAAGCCCGCAGGAACCTGCAGCTGGATGCGGTTCTTCTTGAGTTTGTCGTCGCCGTTCTTGTCGCTCTTGATCTCTGCCTGGTAAAAATACCAGTCATTGAAAATTCCTTCCGGGTCGTATTGGGAATCGACCGTGTAGAATCCGTTGTCCTGATAGGTATGCGTACCGTACTTCTGGTCGATGGCATCGGGTACGGTGATCGTCACCGTTTTCTTGTTGCAGGGTACGCTCATCGTGTAGTGGTGGTTGCGCTTCAGGCCGGCCAGCGTGAACGACTTGTCCGAGTAGGTCAGCCCGTCGGTGGTCATCACCTTCACGGTCATGGTCGAGTAGATGCCCACGGGGAGCAGACCCACTACGAACTCTTTCCGGTTCGTGGGAACAGCGATCGAATTGGTTACGGACGATGCCGTGAAGTTCTCCTGGGCGTCGATCGTACCGGAGGTCGGCAATACGTTGCTGTCGGTCTCCAGGATGACTTTCTTGGGCGTTTCGTTCGCACCCAGTCCGAGCGAGATCTTGATGCGGGCCATCAGCGGTTTGAACGTGAAGTGTACGGGCAGTTGGGTCGTCGCCTCGTTGATTTCGAACGGCTCCTCCCAGATGTTCGTATACATGAAGTCATAGGCAGCCAGGTTGTCCGTGCAGTATTCCGATCCCCAGGTGTGCTTGAAGGTCTTGTTCACGGCGTCGAACGTGGCGTTGCAGTCGTACGGATAATAAGCCGCCGCCAGCGAGTAGGAGCCGATGGGCACGTCGCCCGAGAACGTCGTGGTCGGGCCCGACTTGTCGGCCGTGAACTCGCATGTCATCGTCGCGGCTCCGTCGTAGAGGAGCACGGCGACTTTGTCGCCGGCCACCCAGTTGGTCGTGGTGCCGTCGATGGAAGTACGGGTCTCCCCGGAAACCATCTCCTCGGGGATGGTTACCTGGACATACTTTTTCGGGCCGCCGGCCGGAGCCGTGTCGTCCTTGCTGCACGCGGCCATGCCGACCGTTGCGAGCATTGCTATAACGAATAATTTTTTCATGGTGCGTTTTCTGTTTTTGTCGTTAATTCCCAATGGATGCGTCGCTATTCGTAGTCATCGTAAGAGAGCGACCTGGTTCCGCCCAGCTCACCGCCGTCGGTTCCCGGTTCGATGCTGCTGCTTGCCGCGAATCCTTTTTCCACGCATACGGAGATCAGGTACAGCTCCGGTGCTTCGTAAGTCATAGTTTGTTTTTTCATGGTCTTTTTTATTATGTGTAGTTGCTTTTATTCCATGTCCGTTTCGGGTTGGCGCTACGCCCTTACGCAGAGCACGCGCATGCCGCGCTGCACCCCCGCCGCGGACAGGCATATTTCGACTATGCCTGTCCTTTGTCCGGTTCGGTGGAGCCGCTGCAGCTCCGCTTCGATGCGCATTTCGTCCGCTCCGGGAAGCTGCCGTCCGACCCATAGGCCGGGTTTGCCGGAGGCGTATACGCGAACCCGTCCTTCTTCCAGATATGCGAGCAGGTAGTGCGGCGCCCGGCCGGATCCGGCGGTTGTGTCCGCTGCGGTCGATGTCTCTGTCCGGGGCATGCGGTAAAGTCCGTTAGGGTTTGCCAATCTCCATTTGTCTTGCTTATTCCACGATTACGGCGCGGTTCAGTTCCGGCTCTGCGAACCGGTTGTTGGTGTCGCCTTCGGCTTTCTTGACCAAACGGGACGGGTCGATGCCGTACTTGTCCTTCAAGAGGTTGTAGACGTACTCCATGCGCTGTTCGCTCAGCCGCTGGTTGATCTCCTTCGTGCCGGTATCCTTGTCTGCCGAGCCGATCAGCGTGAAGGTCTTGTCCTTGTCGGCCTTCATGGCGTTCCTTACGTAGAATTCGAGGTTGGTCAGTTCTTTCTTGTCGAGCGTGGCCTTGCCGATCTTGAAGAAGAGCGCCACGGGCGATGCGGATACCTTCTGCTCGGCAACCACCTTGGGCGGCATGTTGCGCAGCTTCTCGTTCTCGTCGCTCAGTTCCGAATTCTGCGATGCGAGTTCGTTGTTGGTGTTTTCGAGCCGCTTGATACGATCCAGGTACGACGTGTAGTCCACGGGCTGAGCCTGCGAGGCTCGCTTGAAGCCGCGGCGGTTCAGGTTGAACGACAGCCCTGCCGTTACCGAGAGCATACCTTCGCCGATGCGGCCGCCGCCCACGCCGTCGAAACGCTGGTTGACCAGCAGGCAGCGAGCTTCGAGCGTCAGGTCGAGCAGATCGCAGAGGCGCACTACATTCAGCAGACCTGCGTCGAAGCCGATTTCGTTGTCGTGGGTGTCGTTGCCGTAGGAACGCGCCCAACCCACTCCGACGAAGGGTACGAAATTCCAGGTGCGGGTCTCCTTGTAGCCGCTCACGGCGTTCGAGAAGTTCCACATTGCATCGGCATGCAGGTACGATACGCCGAATTTCTCCTTGAACATGCTTCCGTCGGCACCCTTTGCGTATTTGGTGCCTGCGGTCGTCCACCCTTTGGCCTGCAGGCCGGAGTATCCGACGCGGGCGCCGATCGAGGGGGTGAACCATTTTCCGACATGGATGTCCAGTGCCGGGGCCATGCGTTTGCCGAATTTGCCGTAGGAGTCGTGTTCGCCGAAATAGATATTTACACCGCCGGCGACGCCGACGAAGATGTTGTCGAAAAAGCGGTTCGTTTCATAGGGGCCGCGTACGATGCGGTTCTGCGCATCGCGCGATTGGCCGTTCTCCTGTGCCGTGGCGGCAAGGCTGACGATGATAAAGAGGGCAATAAGGTAGAGGCGTTTCATGTTTGAATGTTTTTGTAGTGATTAGAATTTTTTCCGGTATGTGTGGTCTCGTTGCGAGTCCGTTATTCGTGTTATCTGCCGTGTCCGGTACATGTGGCAGGCTACGGCTA
>ENA-OPNB01001062-OPNB01001062.1-human-gut-metagenome-genome-assembly--contig:-NODE-1062-length-22266-cov-2.184638_pt1 | contig 22266 bp, 38 predicted proteins | sample MGYA00241528_ERZ501754 | MGnify/ENA primary metagenome ERZ501754 (study PRJEB25962, sample SAMEA2042646) | human gut metagenome | biome: human gut; feature: human-associated habitat; material: faeces... | reverse complement strand
CCTGTTCCGTCCTCAGATTTCATCTGTAATAGTGTATGATCTTTATGGTTTCAGTATACGCATAAATTATCTAATTGTCAAGTTATGTATTGAATTTTTTTACTCGTTTCTTTTTGATATAATTATCAAGCTGTGCTTCCATGAGAGGAAACATTGTTCTATATCCCATTTTTCCATCTGTTGCAACACGTACGACAACAGAGATATGTTGACTATAATCTTTAATAAAAAGTAAGCTATTGTCTTTAGGATGAACGCCTATGTAGTCGGGGGATTCTATAATACTTGGAATATCTTCAAAACAAGTATCAAACAAAGTATCTGATAAAAAATCATCTTTATGGCGTTCTGTGTGTTTGATACGGTTTTCCCAAAATAAAATATCACTGCTAGGACGAAGTTTTTTTGCAATATCAGAGTCGATATCACTAATAAATGCAATTTTATCTTCGTTTAGAGTGCCAATAGAAACAAATTTCGTATTGGAATCAAACAATTCTTTGTCCAGTTTTTTTACCTGTTTCATAACTTCTCCTATGCTAAATATTACCTCAATACTTCTGTCTATTTTCAATTACCTTACCGATTACTTTGACCGGCTTTTCCAATATTTCGTCATTCGTAAAATATAACGGCTCGTAAGCTGGATTAGTTGGCATAAGTCGAATTCCATCTTCGTATTTTAATAATCGTTTGATAGTTGCATTATCACCGTTGACCATAACAATGGCAATTTCACCGCTTTCTACATCGTCTTGTTTCCTGACAATTACAATATCACCTTCGCAAATACGTGGTTCCATTGATGAGCCTTTTACTTGTAGAGCAAAGTATTCACCTTTGGCAGCAGTGGCGGCATCTATTTCTTCGTAATCTATAATATCCTGTATTGCTTCGATTGGAACACCAGCAGGGACGGAACCGAGAACGGGAATGGTTGTTGGTTTTATTTTCGATTCTGATTTGTCCTCTATCAAATCGGATTTCAATATATGAAAGTAGTCTGCAAGTATTTGTACTTTATCCATGCGAGGCAGCTTTGCACCAGTACACCAATTGGATACAGTAGAGGAACTTAATCCAAGGTCTCGCATTAAGTCCATCTGATTTTTTTGGTTTATAGTCATGTATTTTCTGAGATTTTTGGAAAAGATTCTTTTGTATTCATCTTCTGCCATATTATCACCTCCTAGGTTATATAAAGCATATCACAAAAGCGAGAAAAACACAACTAAAAGATATAAATATCTCGCAAAAGGGGGTTGACATCTCCCTTTAAGCGAGATATAATATTGTCAGAATCAAAGAAAGGAGGAAGTAATATGTCTAAGAAACCCAAGAAAAAAGGGTTGACCATAAAAGACATAATTGAACTAATAATCAGTGCAGTGATAGCCGTCGCAACGCTGATTACAGCAATTAAGTCTTAGGACAACCCAAGAGTAAAAGGGGCGAAAGCCCCAATTACCTCTTGATTCTAGCATATTATTATATAGAGTGCAATGAAGATTATTAAAAGGATGACATTTCTAAATGTAATACTTCTGATTTTGGCTACAGCAATGAATTTTACAATAGAATGGAAAATAATCGTAATTGCTGTTGCTGCCGTTGATTTGGCAATGATTGTTTGGAAGGTTACTAAAAGGTAAGTAATGAGCTGTTCTAACGGCTATACGGGAAGAAAGGAAGGTAAAAGGTGATACAAATTAGTTTAGCTGCTGCAAGAGTAAATGCGCAGATGACACAGGAAGAGGTGGCTAGGATGATGGGGGTGGATAGGTCAACAATTAGGAGGTGGGAAAGAGGGGATAAAATCCCAGGATATGACGAATCAAAGAAACTTTCAAACATATATAATATGCCATTAGACTATATTTTTTTTGGAAAGCAATCTCGCTAATAGCGAGAATGGAGGCTTCAATGAAAAGAAACCAAGAAGTATCAATCATAATCCAATCACTACTTGAAAATAGACTTCTGCAAGAAAAACAAACAGACAGAGCAAGGAGCGTAGTGAAAGAAGCGTTTAAGGAAATTAGACGGGTAAGGTATGAAGAAAGGAGAATGAAATGCAAAGAAAAAGCATTATAGCATATGTGTCAATCGTGATTTTTGCCATTACCTATTTGGTTGGATGGAAGTATATCGCACGAATAGCATTAACCTGTAATTTTAGTATTTTACTTATTCGTACAGTTAAATATTTCATTCAAAGAGAATTATATCGCAGGCAAAGGAGGGATAAAGATGTCGGTTGAGATTGTGTTGATGTTCGTAATTTTATTTTTGGGATGGTATCTTGCAGAAATAAATGATTTTGCAAGACCAATAATTCTAATTGCTTTAGAATTATTCCTTTTACACAATTTGTGGTCCCCACATGGAATATTATATCCAATGTTTTAGTAGAAAGGCGAAAAATGAGAGTTGATGTTTTGAGTGCAGTTGCAGCGTTATTATTTTTAACAATTTTATACTATATCGAGGACGATACGAAGCCAATTATAGGATTCATTATGGTGGTGTTTGTTTTATACCATGTATGTTGTCCGCAAGGAATATTTTATCAATATTTCAAGTTACGGTTTTAAATCATCTTGTTCACAAGAAAGCACAAAACTAGGAGCCAAAAACAAAAAAATAGTTCTGGCGAGATGAGTGCAAAAATTAAACTTATGAATAGCAAACTGGGGATAGAAAATATGAATTGCACTAAAAGAAATTTAGTTTTAGAAGCATATTGTTTTTTTTCTAATCGATAGGCAGTATTGCGGGTTGGAATAAGGGCATATTTGCACAGTTTGTCATATTCTTTTGAAAATTGTTTGCAAACGACAATCCAATCATCCTGATAAAACTTATCAGCTTTATGTACTTCCTTTTTTTCATAGATGGAGTGCATTAGATAGCGGAGTGTAGGCGAAATCAAAAGGGAATAGTCCTTTTCTAATTCCATGTATTTGTCGACAATGTGTTGAATGTCAGCATATGTGACATTTTTAAATAGAAACGGTTCTATTTCTAAAAAAAGAGGATGGTAAACATGGTCGAGCCTTTCACGTGCAATTGATTTGTAATTGTATTTTCGTGTTAGGTATAACGTGAAGAAACCTATCACTGCTGTGATGATAGGATTTGGGAGAATATCCAGTATGTAGTTTATAAAATTTTCTTGCATGGTAAATGTTCCTTAAAAATACTCGGTTAAGAAATTAACCTGTATCAACAGTATATATGGACAAAACAAAAATGTAAAGGAAATAGCGGTATAGCATAGGATGAATTGAGGTGATGAGGTCAATGAAAATAAATAATTATGTGAAAATCCGTGGTGCTTATGTGCCTACATCGAGCCTTACGAAAGAGGAGTGGCTGGAGGTATCCGGTACCATATTGGACCGTTTCGCCGGGAAACTGGGATATAAACGGGAGGAAAAGCTCTGTGTAAAAGGTTAGACAACCCTTTGCTATGTGGTACCGGAAGATTATACGGAAAGGAGGGACAAGCATGAGAAAACGCACAAAAGAAAATGTACTATGTGCTACTGCAATTATTTGTTTGCTGGTATGCATAATTACGGCAAGAGCAGTAAGTAGCTTTCACGTGCAGGAAATGGTTTTATTTTCAGTAAGTGCCGTATATTTGGCGGTATTTATTGGAGTAAATAGAAAAAAGGTGCTGAAATAAAGCACAGAAAGGCAGGAGAGAACATGACTTTTCCAAAACATATTATGACAACGGCGGAACTTGCCAGGATGGGTTTCCCATCAAAGACACTGGATGCAATTGCAAAAGAGCCGGAACAGAATATCGCATTTCGTCTCAGACCAGACGGAAACGTCTTTTGGGACACAGAAAAATTGCAGAAGCGAATCGAAGATAATATGGTTCGCAACTAAGAGAGGAGGTAATGGATGTGATGAAATTAAAAAAGTCACCAACGCAGATAAACTGCAGTTAGTGACATAAGAAAAAACACAATAACAGTATACCATTGATAGACCATTCGGTCAAGAAAGGAATTGAGAGTATGGAATTAAGAATTAAATCAATGTCGTTCCCGGAAGCAATTGAGTTTAATTTTGAGCAGTTGAAGCAGGAATTGACAGACAAAGCAGAACAGTATAAGGGTCTCGTTTACACAGATGATCAGGTGCAGGATGCAAAGAAGGATGTTGCAGCCTTGCGGAAATTCACGAAAGCACTTTCGGATGAAAGAGTCAAGGTGAAGAAAGAGTGCATGAAACCATATGAAGAGTTTGAAGCAAAAATCAAGGAACTGTCGGCGATTGTGAATGAACCGATTGCGCTGATTGATTCACAGCTGAAAGAGTATGAAATGCAGAAAAAGCAGGAGAAGTTATCGGTAATTCTTACATACTGGGATGAATGTGAACATCCGGAAGAATTGACTTTTGAATCTATCTATGATGAGAAATGGCTGAATGCTTCTGTATCTATGAAAAAGGTTCAGAATACAATTACTGAAGCGATTCAGCAGTTTAGCAGAGATATGGCAACGCTTGCTACCTTGCCAGAATACAGTTTTGAAGCACGTCAGATGTATATTTCCACGCATGATGTTACAAGCGCACTGAATGAGGCTAACAGACTCTCTGAAATGGCAAAGAAAAAAGCGGAGGCGAAAGCAAAGGAAGAAGAGAGGAAAAAGGAAGAAGTCAAGCCGGTAGAAGAATTTGTTACCCCGGCAGCATCGGTTGACGAAGAACCGGAAGAGGCTTTTATTCCATCATTTGAAGAAGTGACAAAGTCCTCATGGATTAATTTCAAAGCAAATATGACAAAGAAGCAGGTGGAGGAACTGTGCAGGTTCTTTGATGAAAAACATATTCCATATACGCTGCAATAGAGAGGAGAAGTGATTGTATGTACCGGGTAATAATTGAGCTATATTGTTGGAAAACAGCATTTGACTTTGTGAAAGCAGAAAACGCCGTTGCTTTTATGGATACGGCTATTCACTCGCATAATGAATCAGCGAGTGAAGGTGCTGATGCTTTTGAAATTTGGATGAAGTACATTGAGGAAGAGGAGGGTGCAGAGACATGAGTTTAAGTGAAAAACTTAGCCGGATTCAGACCACTCTTAAGGCTCCCAAGAATCTGTATAACAAATTTGGAAAGTACAAATACAGAAATGCGGAGGGCATTTGTGAGGCGGTAAAACCTTATCTGGAACAGAATAAATGTTATATGGTGTTGGAAGATGACATGTTAGAGCTGGGCGGAAGATTCTATATCCGAGCGACGGCGACTTTGTATGATAATCGGATGACTGCATAAAGGCTACTGCATTTGCGAGAGAGGCTGAATCGAAAAAAGGGATGGATGAAAGCCAGATAACAGGGGCGGCATCCAGCTATGCAAGAAAGTATGCGCTGAATGGTTTGTTTCTTCTGGATGATACCAAAGATGCAGATTCCAATGAGTATTCCGAGCAAGGAAAAGAAAATACGGATGAAAATAAGGAAGCGGAACAAAGGCAGGTTGAACTGTCGAAGATTTCAGAGATTAAGGTGAAATCACTGGAAGAAAGGTGCAGGAAAGAGGGCATTGAATTGTCCAAACTTATGCGGCTTTATAAGGTTAGTTCCCTCAGTGATCTAAGTGAATTGCAGTTTCGGAATATCAATGATCACTGGGAAGATATAAAGAAGGTGTGACATGGAATTTACAGGCAAAGTTAAGGATATCAGCATGGACTGGCAGACCGGACAGGCACAGATTACATTTACCATCAATGAGAAGTCTGCACTTGCTTCTGTTGATTCCATAAAAAACTGTGAAAAGCTGACCGTAAAAGCAAAGAAATACCGGCAGAAAAGAAGTCTTGATTCCAATGCTTACGCATGGGTTCTCATGCAGAAAATAGCGGAGGCTACCGGCTCGGATAAGTGGTCCATATATCTTATCTGTCTTAAGAGATTCAGCAAGGCGTTTACCCATGTAATTGTGAAGCCTGAAGCGGTTGACGCAATGAAAGAGTTATATAGGACGTGTGTTGACCTTGGTGAGATAAGCGTAAACGGCACGACGGGACATCAGCTGCAGGTTTATTTTGGAAGCAGCACCTTTGATTCAAAGGAGATGTCTGTATTTATTGATGGAATAGTTAGCGAATGCAAGGAATTGGGGATTGAAACACTATCCCCGATGGAACTGGAAAGGATGAACGCAGAGTGGCAGCGAAGAAGTCAGTTGTAATTGAGGATATGGAACATTGTTTTGTGTGTGGCAGTTCTAAGGTGCAGGTACATCATATCTTTTTCGGTACTGCAAACCGGAGAATATCGGATAACTATGGATATGTTGCTCCGTTATGTGCCGCACATCATACAGGAGACGCTGGCGTTCATTTTAACAAGGATTTTGACCTATACCTAAAGAAACTAGCACAGGCTCATTTCGAATCACAAATAGGTACCAGAGAGGATTTTAGAAAGGTATTTGGTAAGTCGTGGTTATGAAATAAAAAGAACTGTAGGAAACTATCAACCAATGTCCATAGTGCATGTTGAGAATATCACGGAGAATAAAACAGACTGCTTTCTTGACAGTTCTTAGCAGTCGGAAAGGAGAAAGCCAGATGTCCTATATCGAGATAGACAGAAAGATACTTGACTGGGAATGGTATCGCAATCTGAACACCTGCAGACTCTTTTTTCATCTTCTTTTGAAAGCCAATTGGAAGGATGGCAGGTTTGAGGGAAAAGAGATACCAAAAGGCTCATTTGTGTCGTCGGTGGCGAGGCTTGCTGAAGAGACGGATATGACGCCTAGAGAGATACGAACTGGGTTAGATCATTTGAAGTCTACGGGCGAAGTGACAATCAAAAGTTACTCAAAATATAGCGTATTTACGGTAACAAACTACCATTGTTATCAAGATTGTGACAAGCAAGCGACAAACAGTCGACAAACAAACGACAAACAAACGACAAGCAAGCGACAAACGAACGACAAACGAACGACAACAATAGAAGAAAAGAAAGAAATAAAAGAAGGGAAGAATAATAAAATAGTTCAAAATGTCGTCACGCATTTGAATGTGGCAGCCGGAACAAGATACCGGTATCAGACCGAGAGTACAAAGCGTGTTATAACCGCAAGGCTGTCGGATGGATATAAAGAAAAGGATTTGCTGACCGTGATTGACAAAAAGACGGAAGAATGGAAGGGGACGGATATGGAGAAGTTTTTAAGACCGCAGACTCTTTTTGGCGGTAAGTTTGAAAATTATCTGAACCAGCCAAGAGCGTCAGGCAAAAAGGAGAACAAAAACTCATTTAATCATTTTCCGCAGAGGGAAAGAAGCACAGCGGAAATGTCAGCACTGGAAAAAACCATGCTGCACAGAAACATTCGAGAAATCCATGCGGTGGATTAAGGAGGGAGAAGGTATAGGTGAAAGCAATTGAGTATTTAAGGCAGATTAAAAGACTGGATAATTTGATTCATTCCAAGATGGAGGAGGTGGAACGGCTTCGCTGTATGGCTGCAAAAGTAACGGCATCCTCAGATAGTGAGAGGGTGAAATCTTCCGGCAGTCAACAGAAAATGGCGGATACTGTGGACAAGATTTTGGATTTGCAGGAGGAAATCAAAGAAGATATTGACCGGTTTGTCACGATGAAACGAAATGTGATGCAGGTAATTGACTGTATGGAGAATGCGGATTATATCAACCTGCTGTATTGCAGATATTTTCAATACATGACATGGGAAGCCATCGCATGCAGGATGGGTTATACATACAAGTGGGTATGTACACTGCACGGAAGGGCATTGAATCAGATGGACGCCATATTGGATGGTAGAGCCTGACATAGCCGGTTACAAGAAAGGAGAATGTGAAGCATGAGGAAATTGATTGAGGACACAAAGCAAGCAATTACGGAGTTGATTGACCAGCTGTATTTAGAGTCTAAGCACAGTACCTACTGTGCTATGGTGGTTGAAATGTATAGTACCGGTCACACAACAAAAGAGATTTCAGAGCAGTTAGAAATTTCAGAAAATCAAGTGGTCGAGATGCTGCAGGCAGAAAGTGTGTCAAGAATCAATCGTGTAGGAGGGTACCGATGAAACGATGTAAAATCGAGTATTATATTCCGGTTGGTGCTGAAAATGCAGTGACAAGAAAGGAACTGTGCCGGGTGGTCGGTGTAGGAGACAGAACTCTGCGGAGCATGATAGCCGATGCCAGAAGGCGGGTATGTATTTGCAATTCGCAGGATGGCGCAGGTTATTATCTGCCAAGCAGTGTGAATCAGGCAAAAGCATTTTACGCACAAGAGAGAAAGCGTGCAGACAGTATTATAAAAAGCCTGCGTGGAACATCTAAGTTTATTAAAAACAGCGAATCAAAGCAGAGAGAAGAAATGAATGGACAAAATATGCTGAGGCTGTAAAAAGAAAGGAGTAAGAGGTTTGCTGGCCAGCGGAAAAGACGTCTTTACTCCGTGAACGAAATGACTTATAACGAGTTTTTGAAATCAAAGATTGAAATAGCAAAGGATTCTGGATTTGAGATAAATCCGGAGGAAATTAACCAGGCGCTTAAACCACATCAGAGGGATGCGGTTGTGTGGGCGCTCAGAGGTGGAAAGCGAGCCTTGTTTGAATCGTTTGGTTTAGGTAAGACAATACAGGAAATAGAGTTTTGCTATCAGGCGACAAAAAATAAAGGCGGTAAGGCGTTGATTGTGTTACCGCTTGGTGTAAAGCAGGAGTTTACACGAGACGCTGTAGAGGTGTTAGGCTACGAAGCACTGGTATATGTTCGGACAATGAAAGAAGTGGAAGCAGCAGACGGACAGATTTTATTGACCAATTATGAAAGAGTTCGTGATGGGGATATCCGGCCGGATTATTTTATGGCTACTGCACTGGATGAAGCGAGTGTTTTGCGAAGTTTTGGCAGTAAAACATACCAGACATTTTTGGATAAGTTCAAAAACGTGCCCTATAAACTGGTTGCGACGGCTACACCATCGCCGAACCGATACAAAGAACTGATTCATTATGCCGGCTATCTGGAGGTGATGGACACCGGACAGGCATTGACAAGGTTTTTTCAGAGAGACAGCACAAAAGCCAATCATTTGACGCTTTATCCCAATATGGAAGATGAGTTTTGGCTGTGGGTTAGCAGCTGGGCGTTGTTTGTAACGATGCCGTCAGATTTGTCACCGGAGTATTCAGATGATGGATATGTTCTTCCACCGTTAGAGATACGGTGGCATGAATTAAAGAACGACGGGAAAGAGGTGGAGGATAAAGATGGTCAGTTTTTACTTTTCCGTGAAGCGGGTACCGGTTTGAAAGATGCTGCTGCCATTAAGAGAGAAAGCGTGGAACGCCGTGTTGAGAAGATGAAGCAGATAGTGGAAGCGGCACCGGAGGAGCATTTTCTTCTGTGGCACGATTTGGAAGCGGAACGCAAGGCAATCAAAAAGGCATTACCGGAGACGGTCGATATATACGGCTCAATGGATTATGACCTTCGTGAAAAACGGGTGCTTGATTTTTCAAACGGAAAGACCCGGTTGTTTGCAACAAAGAAATCATTGTCAGGTTCCGGATGTAACTTTCAACGGTATTGCCACCGGGAGATTTTTCTTGGTATCGATTATGAATTTAATGATTTTATTCAGGCAGTGCACCGCTGTTACCGCTTTTTGCAAAAGGAGCCGGTCATCCTAGATATTATTTACATGGATAATGAGCAGAAGATTAAGGATGAGCTGATGGCAAAGTGGAAGAACCATAACCACATGGTGGAAAAGATGATTGCAATTGTGAAAAAGTATGGGCTTTCGCAGGCAGGGAAAGCGCATGGATTAGAGAGAAAGATGGGTGTTGAACCAGTGGAAGTAAAAGGAAAATATTATAAGGCAGTTCATGATGACTGCGTAGAGTACACAAGACGGATGGAAGATAACAGTGTGGATTTGATACATACTTCCATTCCCTTTGGAAATCACTACGAATATTCAGCGAACTATAACGATTTTGGACACAATCAGAATACAGAACGTTTTTTTGAGCAGATGGATTATCTTACGCCGGAACTGCTTCGGGTGTTGAGACCGGGAAGAGTGGCAGCAATCCACGTGAAAGACCGGGTGCTGTTTGGAAACGCAACGGGAACCGGAATGCCGACAATTGAACCGTTTCATGCGTTGTGTATTGAACACTATATGAAACATGGTTTTCAGTATTTTGGCATGATTACGGTTGTTACTGACGTGGTACGTGAAAATAATCAGACGTATCGTCTTGGCTGGACAGAGCAGTGCAAGGATGGTTCTAAAATGGGCGTTGGATGCCCGGAATATATTCTGCTTTTCCGCAAACTGCCATCGGATCGGTCGAATGCGTACGCAGATGTGCCGGTATCCAAAAGTAAAGAAGATTATACCAGGGCGCAGTGGCAGATTGATGCGCATGGGTACTGGAGAAGTTCCGGTGACAGGCTTGTGAGCAAAGAGGAATTAAAGAATGTTTCAGTAGATAATTTGCAGGCAGTATATCGTAAGTACAGCAGAGAAAACGTATACGATTATACGGAACATGTAAAGTTGGCAAAGGAGTTAGATGCGGATGGTAAACTGCCGGCCGTATTCATGGTTGTTGCTCCCGGTTCATGGAACGATTTAGAGGTATGGGATGATATTAACCGTATGAGAACATTAAATACAACGCAGTCCCGTAGACGCCAGCAGATGCATGTGTGTCCATTACAGTTAGATATCGTGGAGCGAATCATTAACCGTTATTCCAACAAGGGAGATTTAGTGTATGACCCATTTGGTGGACTCATGACGGTACCAATGATGGCGGTGAAGATGGAACGAACCGGAATGGGGTGCGAATTAAATCCGGATTATTTCCGGGATGGAGTTGGTTATTTAGAAGAGGAAGAATCGAAACGAACGGCACCAACGTTATTTGATTTCTTTCCGGAAGTGCTTGAGAAATAGGAGGATGAGACAATGCAGAACAGAAAAGAAATTGTAATGATAAACGTAAGTAACATTTACCCACATCCAGATAATCCGAGAAAAGATGTCGGGGATGTAACGGAACTTGCAGAATCGATCAAGAAGCAGGGCGTTATGCAGAACTTGACCGTAATTCCTCTGCCGGCCTTGACAGAAGAACCGGAGGAACAGCCGGATGCGGATACAGAATCTTTGTCCAGTGATTTTCATGTAATAATCGGACATAGACGATTGGCAGCAGCCAAACTGGCAGGTATAGAGACGGTCCCTTGCAAGATTGTTAGTAAGATATCCAAAAAAGAGCAGGTTTCTATCATGCTGGAAGAAAATATGCAGCGTGAAGACCTGACGGTCTGGGAGCAGGCGCAGGGATTTCAGATGATGCTCGATTTAGGCGAAACGGAGGATACGATTGCAGATAAAACTGGTTTTAGCAAAACAACAATTAAACATCGATTGAACATTGCTAAACTAGACCAGGACGAGCTGAAAAATAAAGAGCAGGATAAGGATTTTCAATTGTCCCTGAAAGACCTCTATGAACTGGAACGTATTAAGGATGTGGAAGAACGGAATAAGATTCTCCGTGAAGCTACGGACAATCGTAATTTAGTTGCCAAAGTTCAGTCGTACATACGAGAAAAAGAGAGACAGAAGAAAACGGATGCCATAGTTAAAATGCTTAAAGAACTGGGCGTGGTTGAGGCTCCTAAACAGTATGCAATGGAACAATACGGAAACAAATGGGAGAAGGTAAAGAGTTTCCAAATAAATGACGAGGTACCGGAGAGTATCCGGTTAAAAAATAAGAAGGATGAAAAACTTTATTATTATATTAATTGGAGAGAGATTGATGTCGTTAGGAAGAAAAAGGCAGTCAAGAAAAAACTGACACCGGCAGAACAGAAGGAAAAGGAACAAAAAGCAAATAAGAAATATATCAAAGACGTTCTGAAAAAGTTAGATGAACGCCGCAGGCTTTTTGTGATGGATATTGTTGAGGGAAGAATTGCTCCGGTAAAGGATGAGGAAAAGGTGAAGGATGCATTGTGGAGTGCACTTGTGTTGAATCAGTCGTTTCTTTATCCGTCACGGCTTAGCTACTTCTTTGCCGGGAAACCGCTTTATGAATGTACAGAGGAGGAAAGAAAGGAAGTATCTGAAAAAGTGACTAAATTGACCATACTCCATCAGATGTTAGTGCTGCTCAATGCAGCAATGGATGGAACAGAGTTGGTTAAATATGACGGAACCTATAAAAAAGAAAATGGTCAGGGGCTTATGGATGGCTATAAGGTACTTCGGTTGTATGGCTGGTCGTTTGAGGACGAGGAGGAAGAAAAGGTGGTTGACGGAAGTCACGAGTTTTATGAGGAGGGATAAAGAATCCCTCCTGCCAAAATGAACAGGAGGGAAATATTATGTATGCATTAGAGCCATGCATCAAGTATCGTGAAACATTTTTCCAATGTATCATGATATGCGTTTGGAACTAAAGAATTTAGTACCTGAAATAGTAATAAAATAACTTTAACAACGCATTTGAAAACACTGCTAATGCAAAGTTTTAAGATTGCTTTATATGCAAAATATTTTATTTTGCAATAAAGACTTAATATTCTTTTTAACATATGTGAACCTCCCTTCTGATTTATTGAAGGAAAAAATTCCTTCAGATTTAATATGTCTGTTTGGTGTGCGAAAAAAATTCTCTATATAAGCAAAATTTTGGAATGCGAAATGGAGATAAGATGTAATGTGAAAAAAGAGGTAAAAGTAGAAATTTGAATCATGAATAAAGAAAGGAGATGAAATAGTGAAAGATAGATATTTATTCAAGGCAAAGAGGATTGATAACGGGGAGTGGGTGCAAGGTTATTTATATGGTATTTGGGAGAAAAGATATATTCTATGGGGAATGACAAATGATGTTCCCAATATGATTGAAGTAGACCCATATACTATTTGCCAGTGCACCGGTTTAAAAGATGATACTGGGAATCTGATTTATGAAAATGACATTCTTTTCTTAAAAGATGAAATAAACGGATGTAAATGGAAAGCAGTTGTTGAATTTGGAAATCCAACTGGCGAATATAACTGGGGTTGGCAATTGGTTCAAGTTACAGAGTGTGAAGCAAATAAAGACATTCTTTTATGGGTTGAAACAGAAATGAGTTATATAGATGCTGAGGTGATTGGAAACACAATTGATAATTTGGAATTAGTAGAAAGCGAGGAATGATTATGAAGAACAATTTAGAATTAGAAGTGAGCATACTAACAGAAGGATGTCCTTATGTTACACCATGCGGATTTTGTTCCAAATTTGATAAAATATGTGAAAATAAGGATAAGAAACACAGCAAAAATAAAGTGCCTGAACATGATGGATGCGTTGGATGTCGTTATGAAAACAATACCTCTTTTTGCTATCCTTGCAACCAATGTAAACACTCTTATCTGGACAAATATATTAATAAAAAGAAAGTATGACTAACATGAAAAATTATTTGTAAGCGTGCCTATGAAAGGCAAAACAGTTGCAAGAAAATTAAAGAGTACATAGAAGTACATACTCGACTTATGTTATTATTATCATGCAAGGATTACAAACAAGGGCATTGATTATACGTCAGTGCCCTTTTCTCATGCCATGCAGGGTCCACTTTCTCCTACCTGCATGGCTATTTTGTTGGAAGGTGGTGATTGTGATGGCTAAGATGACAGCCAAACAGAAGCGATTCTGTGATGAATACCTGACTGACTTAAATGCCACGCAAGCAGCTATCAGAAGTGGCTATTCGGAAAAGACGGCGTATTCAATTGGAAATGAAAACTTGAAGAAACCTGAATTGAAGAAATACATAGAAGAACGGATGGCGGAGAAAGAAGCTGAACTGATTGCCAAACAAGATGAGGTTATGAAGTATCTTACATCGGTGATGCGAAGAGAAAAGACGGAATCCGTTGTTGTTACGTTGCAGGAAGAGAAGTCGTTATTTGCTCCCGATGCAAACGGAACAATGAGAAAGCAGACGGTGAAGCAGACAGTTCCGAAGGTTGTTGAAATCCCTACCATGATAAAGGATTCAAACAAAGCCGCTGAACTTCTTGGAAAGGCATATGGAATATACACAGATAAGATTGAAGCAGATGTTGATACGGAACTGAACATCAGTATTGATTATGGAGATGAATAATGTTTACAGTGGTTGTGTACGAGAAAAAGACACGGAAAGTTATCCTTTGTCTTCCGTTAAAATTTCAAAATGATACGTTTGTGGAGCAACAATCAACCATCCTTCATAACAACTACGAATATCAGGTTTTTGCTAATCGTGAGCCTGTTTTGGTCGAGGATACAGATGGGGATATCTGCTTAAAAGCAAATGCATGCTTTGTTAATGGCGGTGATTTAATTTGAACATAAATGTTAAGATGAATCCCTGCTTCAAGGAAGTTGACAGAAGCACGAAACGCTACATAGTCATGAAAGGCTCTGCCGGTTCGGGGAAATCCGTTGACACTGCGCAGAATTATATTATTCGTTTGATGAGGGATAAGGGGAGAAATCTTGTGTGTATCCGCAAATCGGATATAACAAACCGAGATTCCACATTTGCTGAATTGACGGGTGCTATATATAAAATGTTAGGTGATAAGGCTGAGCGGTACTGGCAGATAACGAAATCACCGTTGAAATTGACATGTAGGGCAAATGGAAATGAGATTATTTTCCGGGGAATGAATGATGATAAGCAGCGTGAAAAACTGAAATCTATCACATTCCAAAAGGGGAAACTGACAGATGTTTGGTGTGAAGAGGCGACGGAATTGACGCAAGCCGACTTTGAAATTATAGATGACCGATTACGTGGAGAACTTCCCGAAGGGCAGTTTTACCAGATTAGACTGACTTTCAATCCAGTGAATAAAAGCCATTGGATAAAGAAAGTCTTTTTTGATATTCCGGATGAAAATGTAATGACGCATCATTCAACGTATCTTATGAATCGCTTTATTGATGAAGCGTATAGGGCACGAATGAAAAGACGAAAAGAAGTTGACCCGGATGGTTATCAGATTTACGGGTTAGGAGAATGGGGCGAGATTGGCGGTCTTATTCTTCATAACTGGGTAGTAGAAGAACTATCGCAGACACTGGAGGATTATGATGATGTAGCAATTGGACAGGACTTTGGATTTAACCACGCAAATGCAATTCTTCTTCTTGGGATAAAGGATGATGATATTTATATCCTGAAAGAGGTTTATGTATTTGAAAAGGAAACAGCGGAGATTATACCGCTTGCGAAAGAGGCGCATATTCCGGAAGATAGGGAGATGTGGTGTGATTCGGCAGAGCCGGACAGAATCAAAACATGGAAGAATGCAGGGTACCGGGCAAAGGCAGTAGAAAAAGAAAAAACAAATGAGAAGAAGTATCAAGCGGCACAGATAGACTGGCTGAAGGGCATTGTTCGTAAGGATAAGGTGATAAAGAGAATGATTCACGTGGATCCTTCGTGTGTGAATACCATAAAAGAACTTCAACAGTGGAAATGGAAACGAGATGAGCGCACAGGAGAATATCTGGATGAGCCGGTTCCATACCAGGACGATGCAATGGCTGCATTGAGATACGGCGTGGAAAGATGGCGCAAGAAGAAAAGAACATTGTATTAAAGCAGGAGGTGAAAAGGATATGTTGACTATCGAAGAAATACAAAGATTTATTGACGAAGATAGAACGTCTGAAAAGAAGATGTTTGCAAGAAAAGGGCAGGCGTACTATGACGGAGACCATGATATAAAGCAGTACCGGCTGTTTTATTACAATGCAGATGGCGAATTGGTTGAGGATAAAACAAGAAGTAATGTGAAGATTCCGCATCCGTTCTTTACAGAGTTAGTTGACCAGGCAGTACAGTATGTGTTGTCCGGAAAGGATGGATTTGTTAAATCCAATAATGCCGAATTACAAGCTGAATTAGATTCTTATTTTAACCAGAATGAGGATTTTGTTGCGGAGTTGTCCGAGGTTTTGACCGGCTGTATGTCGAAAGGATTTGAATATATGTATGCGTACAAAAACGCAGAGAATAGAATTTCCTTTATGTGTGCGGATTCAATTGGCGTTATTGAGGTAAGGGCAAAGGATACAGACGATAATACAGAATATGTGATTTACTGGTATGTTGACAGGATAGAAAAGGGACATAAGAAAATCAAAAGGATTCAGGTTTGGGATAAGGACCAAACCTATTATTTTGTGCAGACAGATGAGGGGAAGATTGTAGAGGATGATTCCGAAAAGCTCAATCCAAAGCCTCATACGCTGTACAAAAAGATGAATGATAACAATACCTATTATGAGAACTTTGGTTTCATTCCGTTCTTTCGACTGGATAACAACAAGAAACAGTTTAGTTGTTTGAAAACCGTTAAGGAGTTGATAGACGATTATGATTTGATGGCATCCTCGCTGTCAAACAATTTAATTGATTTTGACACTCCCATTCATGTAGTAAAAGGGTTTGAAGGGGATTCATTGGATGAATTGCAGCAGAATTTGAAAACTAAGAAAATTATCGGCATGGAATCGACAGATACCGGTGCCGGTGTTGATATTAAAACCGTGGATGTACCGTTTCAGGCAAGACAAGTAAAACTTGAATTGGATGAAAAGAATATATACCGGTTTGGTATGGGATTGAATACGGCTGGGTTAAAAGATACAAATGCGACAACCAACATAGCAATCAAAGCGGCGTACTCTCTTCTTGATTTGAAGTGCAGCAAGTTAGAAATCAGGTTAAAACAGTTTTTGAAAAAGATTTTGAAAGTTGTTATTCAGGAAATCAATGACAATAACGGAACGGGTTATAAATTGAGTGACGTATACTTTGAATTTGACCATGAGATTATGAGCAATGCACAGGAGAATGCTCAGATTGACCTTGTAAAGGCGCAGGAACAGCAGACAAGAATTAATACACTTCTGGCTATCGCTGCACAGCTTGACAATGAAACACTAGTGCAGAATATTTGTGATGTGCTTGATATTGACTATGAAGCCATCAAGGATAAGTTGCCAACAGAGGAAGATGATTTGATGGGTGCAGAACAGACATTGAACAGTGTAATACCGGAAGAAGGTGGTGCCGATGAATCAAAGACAGAAGGAAGTCCTGAAGTCACAACTGAGGGATGAAAAGAAAATCATCAATGACTTGAAAAAGATATATAAAGAAGCGCTTACGGACATCAATCAAAAGGTTGCCGTTTTGATGGTTGATGAATCAATGCAGTCAAAGATATACCAAGTAGGGTATCAGAATAGACTGAAGAAGCAAATTGAAGCATCCCTTGAGTTGTTAAATTCAGGGCAGTATGAAAAGATACATAACTATTTGCAGGACTGCTATTCATCCGGCTTTATTGGTGCAATGTATGATTTACACGGTCAGGGGATTCCGTTGATAATGCCAATTGACCAAAAGGCAATGGTGAAGGCTGTTCAAACGGATTCAAAGATTTCCAAAGGTCTATACACAAAGTTAGGCAAAGATGTTGGAGACCTGAAGAAAAGAATCACTAGTGAAGTGTCAAGAGGAGTTGCGCAGGCACTTCCCTATAAGAATGTAACAAGAAACCTAAACAATGTTGCAAGGATTGGTTTGAATCGTTCCATGCGTATTGCAAGAACGGAAGGACACAGAATCACACAGGCTTCTGCACTGGATGGAATGAGGTCGGCGAAGTCTGCTGGTGCTGACGTGCTGAAACAGTGGGATGCTACACTGGATGGACACACAAGAGATCATCACCGGGAACTGGATGGACAAATCAGAGACGTCGATGATGATTTTGAAGTCGGTGGAATGACAGTTGAAGCACCGGGGATGTTTGGGGACCCAGCAGAGGATTGTAATTGCCGCTGCTGCCTATTGCAGAGGGCAAGATGGGAACTCGATGAATCCGAACTTGATACGTTGAGAGAGCGTGCGGACTATTTTGGATTGGACAAGGAGAAGGATTTTGATGATTTCAAGGTTAAATACCTAAATTCGGTTGAAAAAATTGGTAAAAATGTTATAATGACAGGTGCAAGGATTTTAAATCCAGATTCTGAAAAGGGGAAAGCATTTGCGAAAATGTACTATTCAGAAATAAGGAAATTTAGCACTGACACAGCGAGAATTGCTGCCAATATTGGAACATCACAGCGAGAAGTTGATGAGGTAAAAAAATATTTGTTTTCCAATGATTTTTTTGAACCTGATTGTGCAATTGCTCAATCATGGCAGAGATTAATGCTAGGGAAAGACATAAAAGAGCATGATATAGTTCTGATACAACATGAACTATATGAGATGCGGATAAAGAAAGAAAACCCTTTAATTGACCATGTTAAAGCTCATGAAATGGCAACGAAAAAGTATAATTATCAGAAAGGAGTTGATGAATACTATGGTAATCTTAAAGGAAATAAAAAAAGAAAATAATATAGTGTCGTTCAACTACCATGCTGAAGGTGATGATTTGGATTGTGGAAGGATTTTGTTTGATATTGATAAAAATAAAGAGAAAAATATAGAGTACTGTAAAACAGATGAAAACTCATATTTACATTCATATGCTAACAAAGCAATTGATGCAATTAAGAAAGTTATTGCTGATGGCAAATATCCGACTGAATACGTGTATATGTGGTATTAAAGGATTTAGAATGGGATGATTGATATGAAATTCTCAGAAAAGCAAATCGAATTTATGAAAAACATTGGAGTATCAGTCAATTTTGACACAGATATTTCTGATGAAGAGTATGAAGTTATAGAAGACAAAGTGACGGAATACTTGCAAAAACAAGGTTTTAATACTGATTACTCCCTAACCGAACATGGTAAAATGTGTGAATCAATTCTTGATAGGATATAATGGTGTGAATAATGCTAGGGTTAAAAACGCAAGAAACAAAAAAATTTGAAAAATTTATAGAGTTGATTCAAAATGAAGCTGCAAAAAAAGAAAAAGTATTTTTCTTGGATGCGGGTGATGGAAGAGATTTTGAAACTAATGATATGGAAGGTGAAGATTTAACAGGTTGGCTTATTCCATCATCAAAAGTTGATGAGTTTAAAATTGTGTGGGAGAAAGATGAAGCCGACGACGATTGGATTGATTTCTTTACCTTTGTTTCATGGCAAAAGAAAGATGGAAGAATAACAGTAACATTTAAAGCATCCTGAAAAGGGTGCTTTTTTTGAAAGGAGATTATATGGCACGAGATGATTATTTTTTGATGGTATATAGAATATTATCGTATTTGTATCGATGTATAAGGGATGGAAAACAACCGGATGAAGAATATCTGCGGCCACAAGCGAAAGATTTTCCAATAGAATATGGTTATTGGTCATACATATGGGAGAATATGGTCAAAGATGGGTTGGTTGAGAATGTATCTATTGTGCCGGTTGATGGAGCAGAACCGCTTGTCAGGTTACAGAGTAATACAAGGATAACACCAAATGGAATAGAATATTTACAAGAAAATTCCATTATGAAAAAGACAGCAAAGGTTATCGGCAATGTGATAACCACTATCAGACTATAGGCGAGATAAATAATAAAATTGATATCAAAGACAGTCAAAAAGGCTGTCTTTTTTATATGTATAAAGAAAGAAGGTGAAAATGGTGAACAAAGCATGGTTGAAAGCGGCAGGAATTCGAGCAATCAAGACTGTCGCACAAACTGCTGTGGCGACAATTGGAACAGCAGCAGTGATTAATCAGGTTAATTGGTTGATGGTAGTATCTGCATCGGCACTGGCAGGTGTTTTGTCAATGTTGACATCGGTTGCAGGTATTCCAGAAGTTGAAACAAAGGAAGGAGAATAAGAAATGGCAAAATTTAATATTCATGCAGGACATTGTCCTGACGGAAAAGGTGCATCAGGTGCTGTTGGCATCCTGAAAGAATCTACAGAAGCACGTAAAGTGAAAAACAAAGTAATTGTATTACTGAAAAAGGAAGGTCATACAGCTTATGACTGTACATGCGATGAGAAAACAACACAGTCAGGGTGCCTGACAAAGATTGTGAAAAAATGCAATGCACATACAGTGAAGCGTGATGTGTCCATCCATCTGAACTCAGGAAGAGATGATTTAAAAGGCGACGGAAAAACGGGCGGCGTTGAAGTATATATCTATTCAAATACTTCCAAAGCAAAGAAAGATGCCGAACAGGTCTGCAAAAACATTTCTAAAGCATTAGGCATTACAAACAGAGGCGTAAAGGTAAACACATCATTGTATGTGCTTAGAAAAACAAAATCCCCTGCAATGTTGATTGAATGCTGCTTTGTTGATGACAAAGATGATGCAAAGAAATGGGATGCGGCAAAATGTGCAGAAGCAATTGCGAAAGCACTGGTTTAACAAATAAGGACATCAGAAATGGTGTCCTTTTTATATGTCCAAAATAGGCTTATGACATGAAAACTATGCTGAATCTATCCCTGTGATAAGGATATAAAACTGTCACGCATGCTGCAAGTTTGTCGGCATGGGAAAGGAAATGATATGAAGTTAGAAGATTTGTTAGGTAAAGAGTTGTATGCACAAGTACAGGCTAAACTTGACGAGGTCAATGCAAAGGAACCTGACAAGTTAAAGCATGTTCGATATGCTGACTTGTCAGAAGGCGAGTATGTTGGAAAGGGCAAGTATGAATCCGAGGTTGAAAAACTGAACAATCTGATTGTCGGAAAAGATGCAGAACTTACAACTGCAAATGAATTGATTGCTGATTTGAAAAAAGCAACCAAAGGGGAAGAAGGATTGCAGCAGAAGATTAGCAGTTATGAAACAGAAGTTGCAAACCTGCAGAATCAGCTTGCGGAAACCAAATTGCAATCCGCAGTTAAGGTTGCCCTGCTTTCTGAGAATGCCGTTGATGTTGACTATTTGTCATTCAAATTAAAGGAGAAGATGAAGGAAAAGAATTCGTCTCTGGAACTGGATGAAAATGATAACATCAAAGGCTGGGATGATATGCTTGCAGGTCTCAAGACGCAGTTCCCGGCAATGTTTGAAAGTGCTTCAGGTGGTGAAAGAATCATCACACCAAATACGCTTCCTAACAATAACAACGAGGACACATTAACAAAGAGTGAATTGCTGAAAAAACCGTATGCGGAACGTGCAAGGATTGCACAAGAAAATCCGGAGGCGTATGCGGCTGCAATGAATTCGTAAATAAGAAAGAAAAGAGGTAAAAACTATGCCAGCAACAAAATTAAATGACGTTATTAACCCACAGGTTATGGGTGATATGATTGAAGCGAAAATCAATGCACAGGCAAAACTTATTCCTTATGCCAAAGTGGATACTACGCTTCAGGGAGTACCGGGAGATACCAAAACGGTTCCTTCGTGGAATTACATTGGAGATGCGCAGGATTTCGATCCTGAAAATGAAGATGGTGATGAGATTGAATTGACCAATCTGACAGCAGGCAGCACAACCTTCACAATTAAATGTGCCGCTAAATCCATTGGCATTTTGCAGACGGCAATTAATTCAGGTCTTGGAAATCCAGTTGGACAGTCGGAAAAACAGCTTGCAGACTCCATCATTGGAAAAGTTGACAATGATTTGCTTGACGCAGCGTATACAGCACCGATTACAGTAAACAAATCAGATAATCCGATTGGATATGATGCTGTGGTTGACTGTGTGACGAAGTTTGAGGATGAAGAGGATGGTATTGATAAAGTTATGTTCATTCATCCACGACAGGAAACAACACTTTTGAAAGACAAGGATTTCTTATCTGCTGATAAATTCCAGGCAGGTGTTGCAGTGAATGGTGCAATCGGTAAAATTGCAGGATGTTGGATTAAGAAATCTAAAAAGGTAAAAGTAGTTGACGCAGTAAATGCCGTTGCCGGTGTTTACACAATCAAAATCGATACAAAGGCATCGAATGGCGACAAAATTATTATTAATGGAGTACCATTTGTAGCCGGAACGGATTTCTTGTTGTCAACGGATACTGCGACCGGTAATGCAACTGCTTTGGCTGCTAAACTGAATGATTCAGAAAATGAGGTGCTTTCCTGCTATACGTGGACATCCTCAGGAACTACGATTACAGCAACGGAAGACTCTGGAAAAGAAGGCTCCGGACTGCCGGCAGTTGTGACAGAAGGCTCTA
>ENA-OPNB01001016-OPNB01001016.1-human-gut-metagenome-genome-assembly--contig:-NODE-1016-length-22960-cov-6.176031_pt1 | contig 22960 bp, 26 predicted proteins | sample MGYA00241528_ERZ501754 | MGnify/ENA primary metagenome ERZ501754 (study PRJEB25962, sample SAMEA2042646) | human gut metagenome | biome: human gut; feature: human-associated habitat; material: faeces... | reverse complement strand
GAAATTCTTGGTCATCTCGTCGGTAATGCCGTAGCGCTCCGCCAAATTGTGTATGCTACGTATAAGGTCTTGATACTCGATAGGCTTGTAAAAATTCATAATTGTTCATAGTAGTTATACACCACACCACTATTATGTTACAATTCTCTGAGTTGTCAATACAATTTCTGAAAAATATGGTATTAAATTTATTTTTTGCGTCAATACGGGCTGTCGTCAAAGTACAGTTCGTCGTACAAATCATCGTCTTGCCTATCGAAACGTTTTTGCTGCTGTCGGTTGGTATTCTTTATTAGAGAATAACTTTCGCCGCGTTTTGCTCCGTATTGTAACTTTGTACATCAAAATTTTTAATTTGAAAACGTCGGAACTTTCATAGTACTACGACGGAAGACGGGTATATATAAAACAAGAGCTGGAAGCTCCAATTTAGCACTTCCAGCTCAATCATTATCATAGAAGATTATTATTTACAGACTTTTCTTCATAGTCTCCAATGAGAAAACAAGTTTACTTATTCGAACAAATAATTCATATGTTTGAATTAATACATTGTACGTATGTAATAATCCATAGGCTTTTATAAACAACCCCAAATCTCCGTCCTAAATCAGCAACATACTCATTTACCGTATCCGGATCAGTAATGATGGTAAGATCCTCCGATTGAATAAGTCCTGTCTTTTGCTAATTCAGTATATAATTTCCATTCGTTTGAATCTGTGTATTTCATACAACATATCCTACTAACTGTATACCCTCAAGTTTTAAATAATTCTACATCATATTATTTTTATAATTATGTACTAAAAACTCCTTCTGAATAGTATGGATAGTATCTATAAATTTTTTCAAATTTACATATTTCTTCATATTTGATTCCATGAAACTTTTCCTCATCACGCTGAAATTCTTCTCTAGATATAGGAATATTTTCTAATATCAATTGAATTTCTTTATTTGTCAACTTTGGAATATCTATTGTAAAAATAGTCTCATCACAAGATGTAAACAAATATTTTTCATATATCTTTCTATTTTCAATCTTACACTTCAGTTCGTCATCAACCAGAACTCCACCAATCGTCATCATAGGAGCACCATCTTTATATGTCAAAAAAAGTAATTGTAAATAATCTAAATTACTTTGATTTAGACGATTTCTCATCTCAACAACATTATAAATTTGCGTATCAATTAACTTTTTAATGATAATAGGCATTCTTTTTGTTGAATAATAATTTTTGCCAATTGTATCATCAAAATAATCCCCGACACTATTTTTAAATGATTGCATTTTTTCAGATGGTATTTCACCTCTAAAAGAATAGTTGCATGAAATAAAAAACATGCTTCCGACATCTATATTACGACATATAGTTTCGATATCTATCAACATTGTATAATCAAATGCATTATCATAATCTAACCATATTAAATTCATTTTTTCATCAAATCCCTCTATCTGAGGAAGTATTTCATTTGTGGTTCCATACCACATTTGAATACATTTTAATGGTTTATTGAAGTCATATCTTATCTGACGCTCCTTTTCCGCCTCAATACTAATCATATCTGTGACACCAAACTCATTATGAAGTAAAAGGAAATCAGTAAAATATTTTGCCCCAAGACCAATATACCTCATTTCTCCATCAGCTCTTATCAACTGCATTTCTCGAATCAAATCACATAACATTTTTCGTTCTATTGATTTAGCTGGACGAACCTGATAATTTATCTTTTGATCACTTCCTGGCATATATTAACACTCCGCATCTCTATAGTATTCAAACGTCTTTTCTCCAACTTCTTTATACGATTTTACATCAAGCATTTTTTTAAGTTCTTCTGCTTCCTGCTTAGGCTTTTTATAACTGATTGTAACATTAGGAACTGTATTCACTGATATATTTTTTATATTAACAATCCTACTCTCTTTTACATTGTTAATATTTTCTATTGTCATTTCAGTTCCTTTCATCTTTGCAATAGTTTCTTCTATCCCATCATCCTCTTCTTCAGTATTCTTCTTTATATCATCCAACATGTTTCCTATAATTTTAAAGAACTCAAACATTATTTCTTTTGCTCTTAAATATATCAATGAGGTCTCATCTATACCTGTCTTTGTTGTATTCCAAGGAAGTTTTTCGGGATGCTTCGAGCTAAAGTAGACAATCCCCCTAAAACCAGCATACTTATTATGAAACACAACTCCACTACTTCTGTTCTCCATATCTTTCCATGTCGTAAGTGAAGATTTATCTGCTGCTACTACAAGTCTTCCATTACAGTAAATATACCAACCTGCCTCTTCCGGCGGATATTTTGTTCCTATACGAGGTGCTATTCCACTCAAAATTTTCACATTAACATCTCCATCCTGATATTCTTTCTTTATCGGTTTCATATCATCACTGTCAACCAAAGAAATATTATTTCCGACTAATGACTTTTCATTTACTATAATCTCTATTCCATATACAATATCCAATCCAACTCGTCTCTGTATATGTTCTATTACCTCTTTTTCAAACGACTCGCTTTTAAACTCTGCTGCAATATCTGAATATAAATCAATAATCTCAATTTTAGTACCTGTATTTTCTTCCTTATTTTCCATATGATCCTCATATGAAGAAAAGCGAAAATCCCAATCATTATCGTCTTTTTCCATCCATTCCTGTACATTAAGGTCAAGTTTAAATTCAGTTGTTTTTGTAATAGAATGGATTGAAAAAATTTTCCCCATCTTAAAAAGTGCTCTCTTCATTCCAATTCCAAATATCCCAGTTGTTTCTGTATTGCTATTTCCAACGTTTTTAGGTCGGCCAAATCTAAATGCATAATTTGCAGCAATATCTAACGGAATTCCCCCGCAATTATCTTCTATTGTAAATTTGTTTTCATCAAATTTTATATCAATTTTCAAACCAGCAAATTGATTATCTTTTTTAATATTTCTTGCACCATCAATACTGTTATCTATCAATTCAATAATTGCTTGTTTCAGCATTAAATCACGAACCAACATATTTACAAAAAATTCCTTAGTCGGACTTGCTTTTACAACATTCTCCATACGTCATTATTCTCCTTTAGCTTTCTTTTTTTTCATAGTTTTAACAAAATTCAAATATTTTCTGGTGTATTTATAAGAATCTGAAAAGATATTATTAACCGCCTTATACAATTGTGGCTCATGTTGTTGCATTGCTTCCAATTCTTCTTCAAAGTTTTTAGAATATGGACAACCTGCACATCCAGTCCTTTTTAGCCCATATTCACTATAACATCTGCTGTTTACAATGTGATAATGTTCCTGATAAACATTTTTGGTATCACTCAGATACCAAAAAATAGGTCTATACTCATCGCAACCATCTTCATTAGACGAAAAGCATGTTTTGTAAGCACTTTTTCTTGCTCCCCCCTCTGCTTTCCTTACTCCATACATATTCAAATCAAACCTTTCTTGCTCCTTATAATGCTTAGCAACTAATTTTTTAGCATAATGACAACACTTGTTAGATACTCTGAATTTAGGTGGATTTTCAATCATAAACTCCTTAAGATACTGATTATATCCAATATTAAAACTACTCTCTCTTCCTTCAGTTCTTCGTTCAAAATCATTGCACCACCATCTCAGTGCAGCTCTGCACTGAGGATATCGTTGTGTCAATACATCAAATGTTTCGTCTTCCCATTGAAAATTATGCCTTTGCAGTCTTTCAATCCATTCACTAACTTGCTTTGACAAAAACGGCTGTCCATATTTTTTGCAACAAAGTGGCACCGGTTTTATAGCTTTAATTCTCTGAATTTCAATACCATATCGATGTTCCAAATATTCCAAATGCTCTTTTGTTGCCGTAAACTCTAATCCCGTATCAAAGAAAACATATGTGATTTTGTCAGCATTATCGTATTTTTGACACAAATCAAGCAAAATATCACTGTCACTACCTCCACTGACAGAACATAGTATCTTTTTATATCTCTGTAATTTAGAGTATGTAATTATAATAGAGTCTCCTATAAGTTCATTTTTAGGTGCCAGATCTAATATTTCATTAAGATTCATTATTTTATCTTTAAATTATCCCTTACATATTATATATTGTTTACAACACCTCATCAATTAATACAATGTGGAGTTTCAACAAAATCATTGTATCATTTGCTCCATAATTTGTAAATATTTATTCCTTGTTTGATTCCTCTTACAGATATTTTTACATTTCAACTCTCAAAGTCAGGTAATATACTTTCAAAGATAATAAGACCATTCTGGGGAGCCTAAATTTTTATGTTACAGTTTCCCCATGTAATTTAGTTAAGTTACAGGATTAGCCCATAATTAGTGGTCAAACCCATATTTTTTCAAAAAACTACCCAAAGGGTTGACATAAAATGCAAAAAATACAGCCGCTCTCGCTACTGACAGATTTTTGAGGTAGCAAGAGCCCCTTGAATTAGTGGTATGTCACTTGCCTACTTTGTCACGCATGTTGTTGGCAGTGGTGTATGCAATTTGGTGGTGTATGCAGTTTGGTTGTGTTTAAATAATTTTATGCTCATAAAAAATCTGTAAATATATTCAACTATTCGAATCGTTTTTTATCTTATTTTATCATGCAACATGCTTTCACGTATATTCATTGTTGTATTATACTTGTCTTTTAACGCTTCAAGCAACAAACGATTTCCTTCTGTAAATTGTGGTGACATAGTTACCTCCATATTTCCAAATGCATTATCATCTAAATCCAAATCATAATAATCCAAAAAATCATCCTGTTCAGATTTTAATTTATTCTTTACGTAAGAAAAAATAGTTGGCAAACACAAATTTTCCACTCCATTAATTGGTATAAAGCGAAGCACATATCTCTTTTCATTTTGGAATTCCCAATATGTATTCTTATATTTACCTAATTTAGAGAAAATATATTAATGTTTTCTTTATCATCAGTAACAATATTAGGTATTAAACAATCTTCATCATCAATATATTCTACACTTTCAAGTACTTGATCATATTTAGCATTTAATATAATATATCTGTCATTAATATATTCTTTAAGTGGAACAACTAAATCCGCATGTTCTCCACTAATTCCTATATTCTTTGGCAAATATTCTTTAAATTCTTTTTTAGTAACAGAATATTTCTTAAATGGATTTTCTTTCATTCCAATCCTTACACCATTAAAATAATTAGAATATAATTTCCACATTGCAATGCTTTCTTTAGACTGATCCATCCATGATGAAATAAACACATACTTTGAACAGTTATACGTATCTAATGTTTTTGCTTCTTGTATATCATCCATTTTTTCAATGGGTTAAGTCGTAACTTCTTATTTTTCAATATTAATGCTAACGATTCCAACGTGGTATACTTGTATAATATTTTCTCCAAAATAGTTATTCTCCTCTACCTACTTAAAAACCAATTGATACTTCATTCCCATTTTAACTCACAGTCAATATCAATCCCAGCTATTGTATTCTCTATCTGATTCACATCTACAACTTTCTCTGCTCCATTTCCAGATCTCTTTTTATATTTTTGTATATCTTCATCATACTTTATACGCCAAGCACTATTAGAAGAATCTACACAATCTCCATTTAAAAACTTTCCATGCAATATCTCATAAACAGTTCCATTATCAGAAAACTCAAATAAAGTTGCATTTCCTGTGTTATCATTGTATCTTCCACCAGAAGTATCTCCTATATAGTATTTTCTTAATTGAAAATTATAATCCTTTATATAATCATCAATCAAAATAAAATCTGTTATCCTTACGTCAGTTTCTGTAAAATTCTTTACATCTGTAATATCGCAAAAATATGACTTTGAAATACCACTATTTTTGTTTTTGTATCTTGTACGATCTGTATATATCCATTCAGACTCATTACCATTTTCCCTATACAAAGAAACATAATCTTTTATTTGACCATCATGTAAATTTGATTCACATATACCAAATAATCTACCATCCATAAAATAAGAATTTGTTAAGCAAAAACCTTCCCAATGATAGTTTTCATTATATCTTCCTAAAAAATAAACTTCTTTATCATCATCCTCATACTCCATAATGATTGTTTTATTGATTAAATCTTCGGCTATATAATTATTTCCTTTATCATCACGACCAATAACAGTTGTTCTGCTTACAGACGGTCTCGCATTTGTTCCATTATTACTTTGATTTGAAGCGCTCCCCACCATTTTCAATCCATCTTCTGTAGGATATATGTGAAGTGCTCCCTTTAAAAAAGAAATCTGTTGATTAATATCCTCTATTGAGTTATTAACTTCTTTATATTCACTATTTAGGTCTTCAACTTTCTCAGATAAATTATGATTATCTTTTTGCAATGATTTAATCATAATTTCATCATCCGTAAACCTTAAGCTAAGCATCCAAATAAAAGAAATCACTGAAAAAACAATAGGTATGATTCCTATAAACTTGTTCCAATTTTTATCACCAATTCTCTTCCTATTATGTAGATGTTTTTTTCCCATAAATAATCAATCGACAATCCTATAGAATTTGCCTTCTCCCTTTGTTTTTTACAAATAATAGATTCATACTTAGTCCATACCCGGATTAATAAATAAAACTAAAGCAGCACTTAATTCAATCAACACTGACAAGCAAATTGCCATGCTCCTGATAATATGCACTTGCTACCTAATGGTAGTTATCCCATGTTGATGAAAGGCTATTCTGCAATAAAAAGAAATGGCTCCTGATACTTCTCCCACTCCATATATGTACATTCAATCATTGATTTGCCTGTGCAAGTCGGATGAACTATGTCAGCCTTGCCTATTAAATCCAGCGTATCGTTGGCAATGTTGTATGCAGTTTGATTGTGTTCAAATAATTCTATGATCATAAAACTATCCTATCATTGAATTTTTTATAATTTTGATATTTTGAACAAGATAGTATTTTGGCCTTTTTTGTTTCTAACGACCAAGATTTTGTTGAATCAACATAATTTTGCAGTTCTGTTATTATTTGATAATAGTCCCTATAATGCGTTTTATGCGATATAAGTAAATCTAAGATACATTGATGAAATTTATCATATACATAAAAGTATCTTTCAATTTTAACAAAATCTAAATCAGTCATTTGCGCAGTTGTGTTTTGATTTATTTTTGTACATTCATTATTCAAGCAATAAATCCATTGTCCATGTGCAACTTTATTCCTTATTTGGCTAGGTTCAATAATATATTCTTGCAGAAGTCTATTTAATGTTTGCTTTTTATTTGCAACTCCACCTAAATTATTTGTATTAAGTTTGTTAAATGCAAGCTCAACACATTTTATCCATTTCTGTTCTAAGTTGTGCTGTGCCATAATTTGAGTAATTTCTGATTCTGAAAATGCATTTGGAGTATGGATAAGCTTTAGAAAAGAAGTTTCTACATAAGCAGAATAAAGAAGGACATACACTTTTGTCAGTGAGATTAAGTCAGAATCCTTTTTTTCACGAATAGCTCTATTAACTAACGCAGAAATTCTTTTTTTCTGTTTTTTCAAATCTCTTAAATTTTTAGTACTTGCTATAAATATTTCTTCTGCCATAGTTGTATATCAGGAATTTCAGGATGCTAAAAATCACTAAAGATTTAATGAGCTTTAGCATCCCGGAATCGAACCGGAACCTCCCTTCATAAAAAAGGTGTTCTACCATAATAAACTAATGCTCATATCTATAGTACTATAAGGCAAATAATAATTCAAGTTTATATTTTGTAAGCGCTCAATATTCCAACGCTAGATCTTAATTAACACTTGCATCATCTTTGCCAGATGCAAGCATTTTACTACAATTTAGTTTTTGCAAACATTTTGAACTTCTTTGCTCCACGGAGTCAATGCCTCAAGCTGTTCATCTGACATATCTTCACCTGGACGATGCTCCAAAAGATATGTCAGGTATTTATAAATGTTAAGCTCATTGGCCTTTGCCATCTCGACCATTGTGTAGACCAGTGCACTGGCAGTGGCACCTTTTGTAGTTGCGCTGAACAGCCAGTTTTTCCTTCCAACTGTAAATGGACGTATGGCATTTTCACTTAGATTATTGAAAAAACTGCAGTGTCCATCCTCAAGATATGTCATCAACGTATCTTTCCGGTTTTGGGCATACTTCACCGCTGTCTCGAAACGGCTTCCCTTACGTGGCTTCTGCTCGTCAAGCCAGCTCCAGAACGCGTCGAGTATCGATTTTTCTTTTTCAAGACGATAGGCTTTTCTCTGCTCAAATGTGTGCTTCTTGTTCTGTGATCTGCGCTCATACTCAAAAAGCTTTGAACAGAACTGGACTCCCTGTACTGCCGGATTGCTGTAATCATACTGCTTTCCTTTTGGAACCGCATCAATGAAGTATCTTCTTGTATGCGCCCAACAGGAGCATCGCCTGATACCAGGGAGATTATTATAACCCTGATAACCATCTGTTTCCAGGTATCCGTCCGAAAAACCATCAAGGAAATCAACTGCATTGTATCTTGCCCTTGTTTCCGTGTAGTAGTAAAGGACGATAGGTGTCAGTCAATCTTCACCAGAGCGGAGCAGCCACATGAAAGAATCAGTTTCGGGATTTCTTTCAGGCTACTTCAGTACCTGTATTCGTATTTCATCTGACATGTGATTTTCTGCTCCTTTTTCGATACCAATTGCTCTATCAATAAGCCGTAGAAGATGATCCTTTGTAACAAGATCATCAATACATACCATCTGCATTTGTGTTCTTACTTTTTCTGTTTACTGTGTTATCATAGAAGAATACCGTCTTTTTTGATACCTCTATTATACTAAAAAGAGGCTGAAACGCGAAAATACAGACTTTTGGCATCTTTAATATAGCAAAATCCCCGGCAAAAAGCCGAGGACTTTGTCTACAGTCTGAAGCATATAATAATAATATGTCCTTTTATCATTCCTTTATGATTTAAGTATAACCTTTAATATCCCATCTAACCCTTTGAAAGCCGATGTAATTTCATACAAAAAATCATTATTTTGTTCTTTTATATCCCCGCCTTTTCCAATTATATGATTCATATATTTAAGCGTTGCTTCATATATTTCCGGCTTTTTCGTATACTTGTCCCTGTATTTAAAAGAACACTTAACGTCTTTTACTTTATATTTTTTATTCGTCCTTTTCACATAGACCTTTACAGCATCATATGATCTTTTATCCAATTGATACGATAGATTTTTAGAAGTGTCCAAATTAGAATAGATGACTTTACCATTATCAGTTTTTGCAAGAAATTCAAATTTATTCCAATCAATTTCAAATATAATTTCACCACAAACATGTTGTGGTTGATCATAAAAACGCACATAAATTTCTTCTATAACATCTCGCTTAACAATGCCTTTTTCTAAATCATCCTTTATCGAGAGACCACATGCATCTGTAAGTTCTTCTAATACCCCAGCCAAAACATTTAATCTTATTTTTACATTTAAATCTATATCCACTTTAGGCGGCAATAAATCAATCATTTTCTTTTCTCCTAGTATGACTTTATTCTCTTTTTTGCTAACTCATAAATTTCGGAATAATCCAATCTTTTAAATGCTTTCACCTTTCTTTCAATTTTACTTATATTATATAAATTTAAGTTCCTTTCACTTTCTATCATTTCCCTTACATATTTCTTTCTAATATCATTTTTTAGTTGAGCAAAATCTGAAACTGTTGCATTTTTAAATGTATTAAAAAATTTTATATATTCCGTATTATCCAACTTCACAAATGGGTCTAAAATATTTTTTACAATACTTATTTTTTCTTTAAAATCCGGTTTCCATTCAAACATATCAGCCCTTCCAGATCTAATTAGTGGTGCATAAACCATAGAAAAATCATTTCCTGTCAATATAATAGGTATTTTTCTTTCATTGGAATGCTCTGCTAAATTCATCATTCTACCTGTTAGAAGGTTTGAATTAATTGTTTTTTCGATTTTAGAATCCTGATTGGCTATACCCATATGAAAATCATCAATAAGTATTGAAACACAATGTCCATTTTCCTTTCTATAAATTGCATAATTATAAATTGCGTCAAAAATTCTCACAGCATCACCCTCATGCGCCCCCGAAAGTTCTGATGCTGAAACATACAAAACATCAATATCATGTTGAATTAATGTTGCAATTGTCTGAGAAGTTTTTCCTTCTCCTGCTGGTCCTTCAATTACTAAATATAATGGCGGCACAAAAATTTCATTATACGTCATATATTGTGAAACCACATGAACAAGAACTTTTTCCATAAATTTTTTTGTGACTATCATATTTGAATAGTAATTATTTTTTTCTGTAATAAGCGTACATCCCGATGGACAAGTCATATTATTCTCCGCTTCATATTTAGCTCCTCCATCCCTATATAAATTCTTTCCAAGTAATTTATCTAAATTATTATTAAAAACCGTCATCTCGTTGCTCCTCTCTGCTCTTTTTATTCAATCGTATCTTTTATAGAATTATTTTTTTTAATGTAAATATCATCTCCACTTCTATCAAATCCCCAAAAAATTGCTAATCCCTCTGCAAATTTGTCATCTGATTTCTCATTTTCCAAATCATTAATATTGGGAATAAATGAATTATTTACATAATCTTCTGTATTATATTTGTGTTCCTTTAAAGAATTATCAACTGTAATTTTACCTTCTTTTTTGCTTTTATTAGATTGGTCCTTCAAAGAATCATCAACTGTAATTTTACCTTTCTTTTTACTTTTATTAGATCTGCCCTTCAAAATAAAAAAGCCTTCTATTATCGCTTGAGCAACTGTTCCCAATGCTGTAATAATTGCTGCTATCACTTGTTCACCCAATTGTTTCCACATTTTTTCTCCTTTAAATAATTGCTTGTCCACGAGTATCTATTCTAATAAATTGACGCGTCTATTACTTACACATGAATGCTATCACGATTTTATAATGCTGCCTATCCGCAAAATTTCCAAATATTAATCTTACATTTTATTTATATTCACTATATTATTCTATATTTATTGTTTTTAATTTCTAATCAGAATATTTTTATTGAAATAGCAATATTATTGTTTTATAATATATTTACATTATAGTTTTAAAAGGAGATTTTTATGATTGATAAATTACCAGACGATATAGAAAACACAATTGTTGACACTAATAAAGAAATAATTAACAAAATAAAGCAACTGATGCTTTCTCGAAAAATCACACAACAATCATTATCTGAAAAAAGCGGAATTTCACAATCTACATTATCCAAATTACTAAACGGAGATGCCCACTTTTCTTTGAATCAACTTATACGACTTTCTAAAGCTTTTGGCGATAATATATTTAATACCATTGCTTCTACTGATTTCAGAAATGGAGTTTCTTTAAACTCGAACAGCATTCTTGAACTTACCGAAACTGATAATATTATCTTAAATACTGAAAGACCTGCATTTAAGGGATATCTTAACACAAGCTATTACACCTATTTTTTATCTACTGTTTCTGGATCTAAAGAAATCATTAAGGGAAAAATATCCTTTTCTGAAACAGCTTATAAACGATGTGGTGTGACATTCACTCTTAACACTGGCAAAAAAGATATACAAAATAATGAAATTATCAAGCAATATACCGGATGTATGCTTATTTCAATTCCTCTATCAACATGCTACTGCATCTTAAAAAACGAGGAAATTGGTGAGTTATCGTTTTTAAATTTTCAACATATGTTCATTTTTAATGAGTCCATGAGATGTAGGGTCTGCTCAGTTCTAACAACATCTAGTGGTGAACAAAGACGTCCTACAACTAATAGAATGATTTTGTCCGACTACAAATTTAATTTAGATGACTCAAATGATAAAAATTTTCTTATGGGTCAATTAAAAATGAACAATAAGAAAATTCTTATTAAAAATAAGAATTTTTCAGAAATAATTGAAGGAAAACAACAGTATGAAGAAATCTTTTCATCACGCTCATCTGATATAGAATCAAATATTATATGTATTGATGAAAATCTCATATTGGCCTCAAGTCTTAATATAGAAGAAAAAATATCGTTAATAAATGAATTACGAACTGCATCTCTTGCTGATACAAAAAACAAAATCAGTACTAATACTGATGAATACCTGTATTCTTATATAGAAAATAAAAAGAAATAATTCTTTTTTCAATTAACCTATTCTGATATCAAGTATAATTCCGGACGCAGGTTAAATCCCAAATTGATAAACTAACTTGCGCCTGCTAATATATATGCCTAGGTTTATATTATTATTTAGGCACCACTAATAATTAGACCGTCAACTTTTATCACATGATAATTAGAACAAACTATTACCAGCTAGCTACGCAAAAACGGCTGCTACATAATTTGGACACCGCAAAATCGGAGAACAATCTAACAAATGTGCGCCCTCCGATTTTTTTATCAATTTTTATAGTTAAATATTTACATATTTTTCATAACATTAGCTCTTTTAATTGCTAACGACACTTTTCCATGTAAAAATCTAACATAATGTTATAATGTAAGCGCTCAATATTCCAACGCTAGATCTTAATTAACACTTGCATCATCTTTGCCAGATGCAAGCATTTTACTACAATTTAGTTTTTGCAAACATTTTGAACTTCTTTGCTCCACGGAGTCAAAACCTCAAGCTGTTCATCTAACATATCTTCACTTGGACGATGTTCCAAAAGATATGTCAAAAAGCTTTGTACAGAACTGGACTCACTGTACTGCCGGATTGCTGTAATCATACTGCTTCCCTTTTGGAACCGCATCAATGGAGTATCTTCTTGTATGCGCCCAACAGAAGCAGCGCCTGATATCAGGAAGATTATTATATCCCTGATAACCATCCATTTTCAGGGATCCGTCCGAAAAACCATCAAGGAAATCAACTGCATTGTATCTTGCCCTTGTTTCAGTGTAATGGTAAAGGACGATAGGTGGCAGTCAATCTTCACCTGAGCGGAACAGCCACATGAAAGAATCGTAAGAAGGTAATAATTAACTTGTTGCAATCCGTCGAATTATTTTGCGCTTACTAAAAAGGGCGCATTTTTCCTTTTCGGACCTTCAAATCGTTCTACATAACCTTAATTACAATATAAAGCTCTAATTAGAATTTTTGCAATCGCATATTTTCAAAAACTTTGCTGCCTTCAAATTCATTTTCCGCATTATATAGAACTTTATTTTTATCATCATATTCGAAAAAACTACCTATATTACTATGAGTTTCTACATATTTCGCATTAAAGTCTAAGTCTATTTTTTTTATATTATTTTCGTTATATTTTTCTAATAAAGTTATCATCGCATATCCTCTTTTACTTTCCTAATGCAATATCGCTTAATATTCCCCTATCAATTTTAACGATAGAAGAAATTTTCTCTTGGAAATTATGCAACTCTTTCTGTTTGTGTTTTTGATAAACATAGAGTTCCATATCATGAATACAGCACTCATAATATTCAGTATATACTCGAAAAAACTCCTTATCCGCTATGATATAATTACCTGATATCTCGCTTGCATTGCAGTCACCAGATGTATATACCTTTAGGTTATCTCCTTGAATTTCATCTTTATCATCCGATAATACACTTCTAATAATACTTTGTCGAATTTTATGACTATCGTCCTCTTGCATTTGCTTCTCAATAATATTGAAATTCACAGTTTTTTGAAATGCTTCCTGATATTTTTTAATTTCATACCCAGATGTCCACAAACATATCAAATCAGCATATATTTCTCTAAAGAAAAAAAGGAGCCTATCCAATACATATGATATTGTATTATAATATCGTATATTAGCGATATTTCTTTTTATGAGATTCACCTGATTCATAAGATTGACTATATCCTTATCGAACTCATGAAAATTACTTATATGCTCTTTATCATTGAAGTAATCATCATATATATCATTTAATATAAGGCTTTCTATACTCTCACTTATATCTATTAATTTATCTAAAATGACGTTTTCTAAATAAGCCTTAATGGATATTGAATAAAAAAACCGATCTTCTCTATCTATTTCATCAAATTTTGACTTTAATTTCTTTTGCACATCCAAAAAAAACTTATCAAATAAACAAATCTTAATTTTTTTATTTTTAACAACATCATCACTAAACGATGTATTTTCTAAAATGTGCATTCCAATCTGATTAAACAATAGGAATGCTAGGTAATGTGCTCTCTTTTTTCGGTTTCGTTGTCGTTTAGTCAAAACATGAAACATTTCATGCATAATATATAATGGCATATCCGAAATATCATCTAACTTACCAACCGGCATGTTAATAACAACAACCTTGCCACTTGTTTTTCTTTCATTGAACAAGGTCTGCGCAGATAAAGAATTCTTTAACGTAGGATTCAAAATAAATGCATATTGCGGTTCTTTTTCGTCATATAAACTAACCACATCCCTTATTATTTCTCCATACCAAGCATATAATTTGGGCGATATCTCATACAATGACGAATTTATTGGAGTAGACATAAACATCTGCTTATCGGCATTAGCTGTTCTATTTATAACATTTTCATATATACCAGCAACAACACACAACGCCTCTTCCAAATCATTTATATAATTAACTTTTTTTCCAGGATCACATTCATCAACCGCCTTAATGACTTGTTCCTGAAAATAAGTGCAAAACAACTTCATAGGTTCAACTAATATCTTTCTCTCATATTGATGAAAGAATGTCTTCTCTATCTGCATTAGTCCATTCAACAATCTAATAAGTGCGATAATATACGATTTTAACGCATTCTCATCATCTACTCTTTTAACTATAGCCTGTAGACTCTTGATATTATCTTGTATCCATGCTTGATTATCTTTTCTCATAAGATTCTGCTCCTTATTTACGACAAATAAAGCTGGTTTCAATGTTATAAAAAGCCTTGTTATATTCTTCATTACTATGTGTTAGAATCTCTCCCATAGAATATAATGGCAATATTTCTCTAATTTGAATATTTTTAATTATAATTACGATATCATATTCACCGAATATGTCATACTTCTCAAAAGAAAAATTATCGTTATCATTCTGTAATATTTTTATTAACTCTTCAAAATACTGTTCTGCGCATTCATAATTCTTAATACTGCACTTCAAAAATACATCTACAATCTCAGTATTGAAATTATCTTTACTTTTTAACGCCTCTTCCGGAATAGCAAAAATAGTGAAACTCTTACTAGTAGAAAAACTTCCACATATTTCTTTTACCCTTTTCATACCTGCTACATAACTATCAGTTCTGATAACCGTTAGCAGTTCACAATGCTCTAGCGAATAATAAACCATAACATCCGATTCGAAATTGTAATTGTCAATTACCTTTTGAATCTTTTCTTTTTGAACATCTTCTCCAATACGAATAACTGTAATAAAACGATACTGAAATGAATCTTCAAGGTTCCAGAATAATTTTTCTTTTTCAGTATATGTGCTACTAAATAGGCAACTTAGTGCTTCTATAGTATATGTACCATCTACATGATCTGTTACTCTTTGTGATTTATTATCACATATACTGTAACTATCCTTTATTTCTTCAGGAACACTCACGGATATTGCATCATGATACCCAAACGCACAATATACGCCTAATGGTTTATTATTATCATCTTTAGCAACATCATCATCCGGGTAATGATTAAATAATTTTATGAATCGAATCATATCTAGCTGTTTCATATGTTATTACTATCTTTCCTCTTAATAAGGTATAACGCAATTATCGCCGTATTACTCTCGCCTTTGAGTGACGAAATTGTATTATAGAATATTTTATCAATATTTTCTGTTTCTATAGTGCTATTGTTAACAATCAAATGCCAATAAATCAATAATTCTTGAATATGTTTGTCAATACTAACACTATCAGGCAGCTTATCTATCTTGTTCAGTTTAAATTTCTTAACATTAAAATTTTTACTTTTTTCAAATAGCAACTGCAACATTAGTACAAAATAAACTGTTTGTATTCGTGCAACGTCTTTTTTTCTCTCATAAAGTAAATTCAAGATATATGTGCAAAATTCCTCAGCCTCCGAAATAGAGCTCATGACAGCGGCATCCATAACAGCAGCTACTGCCAAGTGTATTATATGATCATATTCGTCTTCGCTAATTTCAGTATTTGCATTATAGGCATAATTTAATGCTTCATAGCAAATATTATATACCTTTTGCTTTTCATCCTGAGATTCCTTTACTACTGTAAACATACAATAAGCATTTTCGTAATAATAGTTATACACAATTGTCCATTCCTTACCATTCAAATGACCATTAGTTTTATTGAACTCATTTATTGGAATCTTAATTATTCTTTTGATAACCTCAGATTTATCACTAAAAAAGTCATCACTTTGCGTATATGTGTAACACTTTCCGGTGATAGAATATAATTATACCAGGAATTCTTTTTAAACCAATTGCGAAACTGCCACTTTTCCTGAATTTCTATAGCTTTTATCGTCATTTTCATTGAACTAAACGCTACAATAAATACAATGATCAAAAATTCCTCTAGCAATACTATAATTATACCTGTATAACTCATATAAATATTACCGTACAAGTTCAAAATATAGATTACTGGGATTTTTATCATTATCCAAATAAATAACAATGGCAACGTAATATTTCCTAACATATATCTAAGGCATGTTCTATTCGATACCCCTAATCTCTTCAAATCTAGGATACTATAACATAAAACGAATATTGCGACCATTATAGAACCATATGTAATAATTAAATTGCATAAACTTTCTATACTTTTTGCACTATTCTCCAAAGGCATTATCATAGCTTCAGCATGGCTATATAAGAAAATCGACAATATTATCTCTATAATAAATACTGCAACAGGAATACCAATATCTCTTTTTTTCTTAAACATGCCCTTTATGCTCTGTTTCTTACTCATTATATATTTTCCTATATGCATCTCTCTTTTCTAAAATTTCTAATTATGAATCCATAATATCACTAAATTAGTAAAAAATATATATTTTTTTATAAATATATAAAAAATTGAAATGGTATGCTCATGTTGGCCTTCTGACAGCAGTAGAAGGAGAACTAGCATGAGCAAATATATTCCCGGTAATCAAAAACATCTTACTCTCGAAGATCGCAAATACATTGAAAAATCCCTAAACGCTGGCTGTTCTTTTAAGGACATCGCAATCAAAGCATTTAGTGAAGCGTTGTGATGTGGTGCACGAAAAGGTCGATTTTTCATAAGCACATGTCCATTAAAATCCAATATTCTTTCACCTTTTAGAGAATCACTTTGTTCTAAATTAGTACAACTTTCAGGGACATTTCCTCTTCCTTCAAGAAACCGTATAACATCTGTCAAATTCTCAAATCCAAGAATTTATATTCCATCCTCTTTCGTTAATATTGACACCCTATTTTTTTCACATAAATCTATTATTCTTTTTGCATCATCTAACGATTTGTCTCCCATCATCTTCATAGCATGTTTCTCTGAAATTCATAAACAGCAAACAATTTCATCGATTGATGCATCATATACATTTCTTGCAGTTATAAATTCATCTAATAGTTTATTCGCTGTTACTGGTCCGATTCCTTTGCATCTGGACAACCATCCCCAGTACTCATCATTTGAATATATAATCTTCATCCTCTCTTGTACGTATTTTTTCGTTTTTACGTATCATGTGGTACAAAATTAAAATTTTTCTAGTTGTTCATCTTCAAAGCATCCATATAGCCCAAAAGTCTCTTTTGCTGCTCATAATCCAACTGCTGGTATGTCTCAACTACCATTCCAAGTTCAGTATCTTTTGCAAAAACATATGTCTGATTATCCCTGCTTCTGGTTCAAATATGTTCTGCTCCTGACAATAACTCATATGGCGAAATATCCAGCACCTCGCATATAATCAATATCTTGTCACTTACCGGATTAGTATGTTTTTTCTTCCAGTCACTAATTGAACTTTCTGCAATGCCAGTCTTTTTCGAAAACTCCTTCTGACTCATACCTTTTTCTTTTAATTTTTCAAATATTCTGTCACTTATTGTTTTCATATTCAAATATTAATAGTTTAATAATTCACAACTTTTAGCCGTTATTAAACGTTCCTTAACCTCAAGCTGTTTTTTATGTTAACACTTAATACACAATTTCAATAGTCCGTATATCCAAATTTATTATTTTATTAAAATTTAATAGTTCCTGACACCAAAATATCTGTGCAGCACAGCCTCTGCTTCGGTCTTCTTAGCTTCTTCAGCGGCCTTAGCATCTGCCTTTGCCTTCTTCGATTTCAGGGATACCACTTCTTTCTGTGCTTTCTTCAGAGCAGTCTTCTTCTCTTTCAGTGTGTTCTTCTGCTCATCAATCGCTTTCTAGATGGATGCGATCTCGGTGGTTAAGGTTGTGATTTCGGATTGCTTTTGCGTTATTTGGGTTGCGTAGTAGGTATGGGTAGTTTTGGGGCGGTTTTTGCTGCCTTTCATTCTGGGAATCGTGATAACCTCTTTCCTTTTATAGTTGTTTAGGTATAGCAGAACAGGGGTACGAGGACAATACCGACTGCAAGCGGCTTATGTATATATCTCATCTAGTATTTTTTTATGACAGTCTAATAAATCATCCACAGTATTTATATGTGAGTAGTACTCAGTAAAAATGGAATCTATATCTAACGGTGTCATACTTACAGTCTGCGGAAATCCGATTATTATTTTATCGTGAATAGCCTTCAGATATTTGTTCATGATTCCTTTTGTCATGATATACTGAATATTATTACTTGATATTACCGCTAATACATCACGGAATTGTAAATTTCTATAAGTTCTTCCAGATCTTTTTTTAATTTGACGATTAAAATGATTTTCAAATTCCCCATATAACTCCGTGTCAGTAATATCTCTCACTCTTCGTGCAAAATCACTACTAGTTTCACTTATGTACGTTTCAATAGTTGTATATGCAGAATCATCCAACATGTAGTACCGTCCTAGAATTCTAGAAAGTTTTCCTGGTTCCGCAGCGAATGTGGATTCTATGCCATAACCGTCTTGAAATAACACCTTAACATCCGCAGAGGTATCCATATCCTTTTTATCATCATTGCCAGCGGATTCCGTCCTAGTACACGGAACACAATCTGTATCTCGAATAATAATCCATTTGCAAGAATCAGGGATTACGCCTTTTAAAGCTCTTGAATATGCAACCAGTTTTCCATTAAGTGTGTCAATTCCCCTCATAGGAATATACACATTAGCAATCGGCTCACTTTTTCCAGTGACTGCCTCATACTTTGGTTTAATATTATTAAAGAAATCTATATCTGTTTGTCCCTCCACCATAATCAATTTGTTTGCAAATCTCAATTTGTCAAGTTGATTAAGGCATCCTTTTAAATCCTCAAGAGCCACCCATTTTGTGCCAGTTTGTAAATGGTTCAAAGCCCCCATGCTTTTAGAATTTTCATCTAAGAACAGAATCTCATTTTCGTCGACTTGCTCCATGAACCGTTCATTATGTGTAATAATAAACATTTGAGCATTCGGAATATTCCTGAACTCCTCTATCAATCTCTTCTGCAACTTTAAGTGGAGGTGAGCATCCGGCTCATCAATTAATAAAATGTATATTTCCGGATCAAGATATTCCATCGAAGAGAAAATCTCCGTTAGTTGCAAGAATCCACTTCCGTATGAAAAAATATCTTTTCCATTCACTTTGATGGATATATATGTCTTGTCATCCTTCTCCGATTCGGAAAACACAAACTCTTCACCCGTGACATTCTTAATATGTGTTTCCACTTCACTAATATGACTTATAACTTTATTCCGTAATACTTCATAGCCTTTTCCCTTGGCTATTTTATCTAGCACCTGCGCTTTATACATATATGGCTCTTTGGCCACAATATTGGGAATAGGCCTTGATTCATTTATACCAAAAAAGGTTGCAAGATTCTTACCTTGAATTTCGGCAACCATTGTCGCAAAAGATTTAAATGCATTTCCATCAATGTAATCCACTTGCAAATAAGCAGCATCTATATTGCTAACCTTACTTACAGTAAAGCCCAAATTATAACTCTGACCATTATATTCTATCACCAATGTCACAGCGCATTTTGCATCTTTTCCACTGCACCCTATTGGAAACAAATCCTCGTCATGATAAGCACGGATAAATTCCATGCTTTCAAACTTCAAATGATGTGCCGTAGAATAGAAACCTGATTTGTCTTTCTTTAGGTTATTATCATAACACATTTTCCACAAATGAATTGCTTCAAAAATGGTAGTTTTTCCAATATTATTTTCTCCGATAAGAACATTAAAGTTTCCCGCCGGTGTAATTTCAAGATGATTAATACTCTTAAACTTATCAATTACTATTTTCTTAATCATGCTTTTTCCTCTTTAGGTTCTTATATATAAAGTTCCACGCATCTTAGCCGACCATACTCACAAGTAAGATCGTTGCCTGCTGCTCACCACGAAGAGGTGTGTGATTATTACGAGCAGCGTAGGGAGCTACCGCTCCAAGTATATCACAATTTCAACCCTTTTTACAGACGCTTTCTTACCTTCATCACCGCACAATACATCAATCCGCCGATTATTCCACCGACTGTGTTGTAGAAGATGTCTGATAGCTGGAATGTTCCCAAGCGAAGCAATAATTGTAGCATCTCAATACTTACAGAAAAGATAAATGCTATCTTACCGCTTTGCCACAGTATCTTCTTCCAGCCGCTTCCAATCTTCTCTCCGAACGTCCACATCACTACTGCTGAAAACGGTACCATCATGATCAGGTTCTCGATGCACTCAGTAGTCAGCTTCTGTTCGCCATTCACAGTCTCCCAGATGCCCCAACCACCCATGACATCGGATAAAGGATTCATCCAAAGATTGCGGTTTAACAGGGTTCGGAACAGAATAAGTGAAGTCACAAATGCCAGTAAGAACAACTTCCGAAAGAACACACTCTCCTTGAACTTCTGATACCATGTCACTATGGCATTCTTCCATCCTTTGCCTGCATGTATTGGCTCATAAGCATATAGATAGAAGAACATGACCAAGAAGGAAAGCAGGAGCGAAAAACCAAACGGCTCATAGAGAGCAGTCAATATATTTGTGAGGATCTTTCCGAATAAATCAATCGTTTCTTTCATCATCATTTACAGATCACTGAACAAGTCAGCCTTGTACCCCCCGTTCTCCAGCATCTTCTTGAAGCTGTCCTTTACGGCTGCGACATCCTCACGGTAGGTCATTCCGTACCAGGTATCGTTCGTTTTCAGAACCTTCACTGACATCTTTCCCTGCTCCAGCAGTTCGCCGATGAAGATAGGGATCAGATACTCTGCTTTCAGCGGATTGCCCGGAACTTCTTTCTCAAAGAACTCTTTGAAGCCCTCTTCCAGTACATCCAGGAACTCCGGAGTCAATCCCCACATGTTCATGGAAACCAGAGAATTCACATCAACAGCCACCCCATCTGCCTCTGCCCCATTTGCAGTCTTGACGATGTTCTTGGTCTCCACAACCTCAGTCAAGTTGTTATCCTCATCCATCTTGCAGATACCACGAGTCACACCACCGTTATCCGACAGAGTATTCTTTAAGACAAAGCCTGCCATGCAGGACTTTCCGCCATTTACCAGATACTCATGTACGGCTTTAAAACCTTCCTTTCCATAGTAATCATCTGCATTTATGACAATGAATGGGGTCTTGATGACATCCTTTGCTGCAAGGACTGCCTGCCCCGTCCCCCAAGGCTTTGTACGTCCTTCCGGCAGAGTTCCCGGAATATCGTTGATATCCTGGAAAGCGTAGTCTACAGTTACGTTGTGAGAAGTGCAAATAGAGGCAATGCGGTCTCCGATGACTTCTTTGAACTCCTTCTCGATATCCTTGCGGATGATAAACACCACATGATTGAAGCCAGCCTCGATTGCATCATGAATCGAGTAATCCATGATGATATGGTTAGAAGCGTCCACCGGCTCCAACTGCTTAATTCCTGTTCCGAAACGGCTACCGATACCGGCTGCCATGATAAGTAATGCCGTCTTCATTTTTTCTCACTTTTTCTATCAAATTGATTTTATCATAGTTTTCATTCTTCACATCTCAGCCGATCAGAATAGATTGTTGCCTGCTGCTCGCCTCGTAGCGGTGTGTGAAGTTTTGAGCAGCTACCGTGTGTAAATTCACACGGCTTTACTTTGCCTAATACGGACACTAATTCGACAATATTCGGCTTTTTTGTCATATTTTGTTCATTTTGCGTTTACAGTTTAGTACCAGGTGTCTGGCACCTGGAGCTCCTCACGTTAACGATAAACCAACATATTGCCTTCCCCTCTGTCCACAGAGTCGGCACTCCGATTTACAGTATTTCGGCGCAGGGTAGCTATCCCTGCAACCTTACTGTCTACGCTTAGCCCATTACATTACTGTAATACGCTCAAGACTCGCTTCAAATGCTGTGGTTAACAGCTTATTTGACGGGATTTCCACTCGCCGGATTGTACACCCTTAGCTGGACGCACGGTCTGGCACTTGGAATGTAGCACTCGAACATCTAGCTAAATGGCATTGCCAATGTGCCCACACTACACAAAATGTAAACTTTTGTTTATAGAACTTTTATAAAGTTTATATTTTTTTACCGGGGTCTGGCACGTAATGCCTCCGCAATTTCATCCACAACCACGTCGCCTGCTTCTGCTCCGGCTGCTGCCGAGGGCAAGGTGCTGAACATCTGGTGCTGGAACGATGAATTCCAG
>ENA-OPNB01000984-OPNB01000984.1-human-gut-metagenome-genome-assembly--contig:-NODE-984-length-23448-cov-3.222759_pt1 | contig 23448 bp, 19 predicted proteins | sample MGYA00241528_ERZ501754 | MGnify/ENA primary metagenome ERZ501754 (study PRJEB25962, sample SAMEA2042646) | human gut metagenome | biome: human gut; feature: human-associated habitat; material: faeces... | reverse complement strand
TTAGCTAAAATTATGGCATGATATGTATTTAATTTTTTATATTCTTCTTTTTTTGCTTCTTCATCTCTTCCTTTTGTATCAATCTCTTCAACTGTAGTAACACCTCTATCTCTTAATCTGTCTAACATTACATTAAATACTTTTACTGTTGTATCAACATCTGCTAAAGCTCTATGTGCTACATCTACTTCAATTCCTAAACTATCTGCAATTTTTCCTAATTTATATTTTTTCAAATCTGGGAATAAATCTTTTGCAAGTGGTAATGTGTCTATATATGTATTATTGAATTCATATCCTAGCAATTTTGCATTGTGTTTTAAAAATCCAACATCAAAACTTGCATTATGTGCAACTATTATTGAATCTCCTACAAATTCTAGAATTTTTGGAAATACTTTATCTATTGTTTCTGCATCTTTTACCATTTCATCTGTTATGTTTGTAACTTCTACAACTCTTTGTGGTATTGGCTTTTCTGGATTTACAAATATTTCAAATTCATCTATTACTTCACCATTTTTTACTTTCATTATTCCAACTTCAGTAATTTTTTCTGTTGTTATTGAAATTCCTGTTGTTTCTAAGTCTAATACACAATATGTTGCATCATTTAGTACTTGTCCTCTTGGATTTTTTACTGATTTTTCTTTATCTGGTACTAAATATGCTTCTACACCGTATATTACTTTCATGTCTGGGTTATCTCTTCCCAATAAATGATATGCTTCTGGAAATGCTTGTACTACTCCATGGTCTGTTATTGCTATTGATTTCATTCCCCAACTCATTGCTCTTTTTATTAAGTCTGTTGCTGATGTCATTGCATCCATTGCACTCATTTTGGTGTGCATGTGTAATTCTACTCTTTTTACTTCTGCTTTATCTTCTCTTGTTGTTTTTGGTAATGGAGTTGATTCAACTATTGTATTTGCCATTATTGTTAATTCGTTTGAAAAAGCATCCATCTGTGCTCTTCCTGCTAATTTTACTGCTTTTGTTTTTCCTAATCTTTTTACAATATTTTTTGCATTTTTTCCTGGTAAAAATGCTTTACATGTCATTGTACTTGTTCCATCATATATATTTATACTTAATATTACTTTTCCTGTTTTTGTTTCTTTGTCTTCCATTCCAAGTATTTCACCATCTATACATACATTTCCAGATTCTGCATTTAAGTCTGTTATTTTTACTAATGGATCTGATATATTCATTGAGTTTCCTAATATTAATGGTGAACTTGTGTCTTCTTCTGGTAATTGTGGCATTCCTTCATCTGAAATTTCTATTATAATATTTGCCATTACTGTTAAATCACCTGCATAAGCATCCATTCCTGATTTTCCTGTTACTTTTATTGCTTTTGCAGATTGGATTTTCTCTGATACTTCATTTCCTTCTGTTATATCTTTTGCAAATGCTTTACAATTCATTATTCCTGTTCCATCATATATTTCAAAGATTAACATTCCTTTTCCTGTTTTTGTTTCTTTACATTCACAACTTACTATTCTTCCTTCAATTGTTACTCTACTATCATTTGATGTTATATCTTTTATTTTGAATAGTGTTTCTTTTGCTCTTGATGGCTTACCAAAGATTATATTTGAAGGTTCTTCATTTTCTGGCATTTCTGGTATATATCCCATATCTGTTTCTGTTGGCATTGCATAATCTACATCATTATATACACCTTCTGGTATTGGTGGCATTTCACTTGCTGGATATTGTTCATAATTTTGTGCTGATGGATTTTGATGACTCTGTTGTTGATGATTATTTTGCATATTTTCTCCACTATTTTGTGCTTGTTTTTCTGCTGCCATTCTTTGTGCTTCCATCGCTTCTCTCATTACATTTTCTATTGCTTTTTGTTGTACTTGTTTTGCTTTTTCTTTTTGTTTTAATACTTCTTCTGCATTTATTCTTTCTTCTATATTTACTATATATTTCTTTCCAAATATATTTTCTATTACACTTTCTAACTCTCTATCTAATTTTCTTGCTTTTAGAAAATCTGCACCTTGTATTTTCATATATACATTTATTTGATTTTCTGTTACTTCAATTTGACTTTTTAATAATAATAATGGTTTCATTAAAGGATATTTATGTGCCATTAAACATACTATATTTTCCCACTCATCTGCTATTGGCTTTTTTCTTACTCCTTCTGCATATTTTATTTTTATATGCACTTGCTCAAATTGAAATCTTTGTCTTAAGAATTTTTCAAAGTACCATATTTCTTTTATTTCTATATATTCTTTTGCTTGCATTTCTATTTCTAATGTGTTTATCTTTTTTAGTAAATTCATTCTTGCTATTTCTGCATCTTCTATATTACTATTTGTTTTATAATCACTAAATAAATCTCCTATTTTTTTGCTTTTATGTTTTTGCTCTGTTTCTGGCACTTTTTTCACCTTCTTTTTCTCTCTTTTCGTCTTGCTCTATGCTATCACATTTTGTGTTTATTTGCAATTGAATTTTGAAATAAATTTTTCTTATTTTTATGCATAGAAAAGAGGCTGTTCCATTTTGAACAGCCTCTACGGTCAACTAATATTTTATATATTTATGTCAAAAATAATATTTTCTTATATTATTTTTTCCATTGAACAACTTCCATTCCTTTTGCAGCTCCCCATGGTGCCCCAGTAATAGAGTCCTCTTTATTCTTTATCAATATCTCTTCTAATGAAGACGTATTATCTGAAAAACATGAATCTCCAATGCTTTTTACTGTCTTTGGGATCTCAATTTTTAAAAGACTTCGACCTTTTTTTCTGCTAGATATAATTCCATTTGTTCTTTATATTGTGCTAATTCATTTTGTATTCTTGCTTGATTTGCATTACTACTTATTCCACTATTTCCTGTTAAGGTTGATTCTCCTTTGTTCATTAAGCACAATACTTAATGATTTTATTTATAAATGAATTATAACAATAAAGGCTTTTTTTATCAATACTTATAAAATATAAATTTAACTGAAACTATTTTTTATTTTTTTAGAAAAATATTAGAACTGTTATATTACACCATTCCTACAAATCATTAAGTATGTTACTTAATATATTTTTTTATTAATTCTATTGAAAATAAAAAACTTCTATGTTATAATAAGAAATTGTGTGAAGCCAATCCGCTTCATAATTTTATAAAATGAGAGGTATATCTTATGATGATGCAAAACTTGGCCGCTTATTTCTCTTCTCTCAGCCATGCTGAACGGAAAAAATTAGTCGAAAACCACGCCAAAGAAATCGCAACTTGGGTTATCAAGAGCGATGGGTATATCATTGTTGGTGTTAAAGATAACATCAATTTCAATTCGCCTGAACTTGAATCTGCAATTGATTTGTGCCTTTTGTACAAATACGGCATTGCACGGTCTTCTAAGAATTTGGGAAAGCATCGGCTTTATTATTCTATGAAGTTGCCTGCAAAGAAAATCGAGAAAATTGAAAAACACGTAATCGAGTTCGAAATTCCCGAGCTCGAAAAACAAGCAAAAGAAGCTACAAAAATAAAAGAAGCACAGGAGAACTTTCTCAGATGTGTTTTGGGTGATGAACTTTGGGATGCCATTTGGGGCAATAATTAAAATATAAAAGAGGATGTAAAAAAAGTCCAATAGAAAAATTAGATTTAAGTTAAAATTTTGACTTAAATCTAATTTTTTTATTATTAAATTAATTTGAATTTTTAATTTAATAAGTACATTTTTTTGCACCACAAATGGTAATTTTAATTGTTTTGGTTTATAATTATTATTGGTATGATTAGTTAATTTCATATATAAATTATATCATAAAAGCCTTATTTTTCAATAAATATAGGCTTTTTTCTATACAAAAAATGAGTAAATTTCTTCACTTATTTTTTTGTTGGAACTTTTTTTACAGCCCCTATATGTTTTAACTATATTCTTTCATCATCTTTATTTTCATCTCTGCTTGCATTCATTTGTTCTATAATTTTATCTATTTCTTCTATTGCAGTTGATTTGCTATCACTTAAGTGTGAAAATTCTTCTTTTCTAAACTCTCCATTATTTGAAATAAACTCCATAAAATCTTTTCTTGAATCCACTTTTTCTTCTGGTATTTTACTTTTCTTTATTGCAAAAACATCAAGTTGACTATGAACAAAATTTTCAACAAATTCTAAATTCATAAATAAATTATTCTTTCGTAAAAATCGTGCAACTCTTTGTTTTAGTGTAAAGTCTTCATTTTGTGGTACTTCTAATTCTTTATTTCTAAAGTATGTTATCATCTCGTCTAAATTAGAATTCATCATTCTAATAATACCTTCGATATCTGGATTTTTTTCTATAAGATTATTATAAACATATTGAATGGTCTCCCATGCATTATTCGCATTAGGAATTACTAGTTTTGATATTTTCTTTGGAGATATATCATGGCCTTCCTTCCCTTTTATATCGAAATTAGAGCCTAGCCCATTTATTTCTTCTGGCAAAAAATCTTCTCCCTCTTTTGCATCAACAACCAAATATACTTCATTTTCAAATTTTCTTTTTAATGCTTCATATACTATTTCTTTAGGTATCAGATCTGTGCTAGAAAAATCTTTTATATCAAAATACTTTTTGTAACCTTCTGGAATATCACATATTTTAGCATGTTCAAATTCCCATATAAAAGAATTTTTTATTCCTAATATTCCTTTTACTCCTTGTGAAAAACATACTCTTGATTTATCATCTACTAATTTTGAAGCATCACCAATTTGAGCTTTTAAACCATTTTGGGCTATAGATTTTAAATTACCCTTCTCTGTAAAATGAAAATATGCATTATTCATGTCTATATCTTTTATATTTTTTCTTTTCATATTTAACCTCATTCTTTCTTTCAGATTATAAAAAAATCAAATTTAACATAGCAAAAAATATTTTTGCAAATGAGCTACACTTATTTTAATTTTTCAAACATCCAATTGGTACTACATAAACTCCATCATCTCTTTTATATGCATAATTTCCTGTTGCTGTTAATACCATTAAAAATGATGGATTTTTCATTTTGGTTATATCAATTTTTGAATACATTTTTTTCAAGTTTTCCGCACCTTCATTTATTAATTTATCACCACCTAATTTAATTTCTATTAATCCGCCGTTTCTTAAATGAATTACTGCATCACATTCTAAATCATTTGCATCTCTATAATGGTATACACTTCCATTTATACTTTCTGCATATATTCTTAAATCTCTAATACATAATGTTTCAAATATTAATCCAAATGTATTCAAATCTCCTATTAAATCATTTGGACCTAATCCTAATGCTGCTGTAGCAATTGATGGATCTATAAAATATCTTGTGTCTGCTGTTCTTATAGCAGTTTTACTTCTTAAATTAGGATTCCAAGCTGGTGCTTCTTCAACCACAAAAATTTTCTTTAATGCATTAATATATGAAAGTACAGTATCTGTATCCAAAGAAAATGAATCATTTATAATCATATCATTTTTTAATGTCTCATTAGATACTTGACTTCCTAAGTTTCTTGCATATGCTCTCATTAATTTTTTTGCTCTTTCAGGATTTCTGTTTACATTATCTACTCTCGAAATATCTGATTGTACTATTGCATCATAATAGTCAAAAGCTTGCTCTAGTGCAATATCTTTATCCATAAAAATACTTCTTGGCCATCCTCCTCTACAACACAAATATGCAATATCTTGTAAACTTAAATTATTAGTTCCTGTAATATTATCATTTTCTTGAAATAACATCTCTAAACTTATATTCCCATTTGACTCCCCTGATTCATATAGACTCATTGGCCTCATTAGTAACCATGCAAATCTGCCTGTTCCAGTATGTGTTACTTCATCCATATTGACTGGTACTGCTGAACCCGTTAATATAAATTGCCCTTCTAAATTTCTATGATCAATTTCAAACCTTACTGCATCCCATAATTTAGGAGCAATCTGCCATTCATCAATTAATCTTGGCGTATTCCCATTTAATAATAAACTTGGATTTATATCTGCTAGTGTTAAATTTTGTTCTTTATCTTCTGGCTTTGCCATATACAATATACTATTTGAAATTTGTTCTGCTGTTGTGGTTTTTCCACACCATTTGGGTCCTTGAATTAATACTGCTCCTTTTCCTTTTAATTTTTTTTCTAATATTGAATCTGCAATTCTATTTATATATTTTTTCATTTTTACTCTCATTCCTATCTTTTTCACTATAAAATTAGTTCTCTAATATTTTAACTAATTTTTTTTATTATATCATATTTTTTATATAGTTTCAATATTTTTCGGTTATTTAAGGCAAATTTTTTCGGCCATTTATAGACATTTTTTTCGGTTATTTGTGCTTTTCTACATAAGTGTCATTTAAAAAGCTAACATAAAAGACCATTCCTATCGGAACAGTCTTTTTATATTAATTCATATAATCTCTTAATTTTTTGCTTCTACTTGGATGACGAAGTTTTCTCAAAGCTTTAGCTTCAATCTGACGAATTCTTTCCCTTGTTACATCAAATTCTTTTCCTACTTCTTCAAGTGTTCTTGCTTTTCCATCATCAAGTCCAAATCTTAATCTTAAAACTTTTGCTTCTCTTGGTGTTAATGTTTTCATTACTTCTTCCAATTGTTCTCTTAATAATGTATATGATGCTGCATCTTGTGGTGCTGGCGAATCTTCATCTTGAATAAAGTCTCCTAAATGACTATCGTCTTCTTCACCAATTGGTGTTTCTAATGAAACTGGATCTTGTGCAATTTTTTGAATTTCCATTACTTTTTCAACTGACATATCCATTTCTTTAGCTATTTCTTCTGGCGTTGGCTCTCTGCCTAATTGTTGTAATAAGTGTCTTGATGTACGAATTAATCTATTTATTGTTTCTACCATGTGTACTGGAATTCTTATTGTACGTGCTTGGTCAGCAATAGCTCTTGTAATAGCTTGTCTAATCCACCATGTTGCATAAGTACTAAACTTAAATCCTTTTGTATAATCAAATTTTTCTACTGCTTTTATTAATCCCATGTTTCCTTCTTGTATTAAGTCTAAGAATAACATTCCTCTTCCAACGTATTTTTTAGCAATACTTACTACTAATCTAAGGTTTGCTTCTGCTAATTCTTGTTTTGCTTCTTCATCACCTTCTAATATTCTTTTTGCTAATTCAAGTTCTTTGTCATAAGATAATAATGGTATTTTTCCAATTTCTCTTAAATACATTCTTACTGGATCATCAACACTTATTCCTTCATAACTTGTTTCTGTTATTTCATCTAATTTTAAATTTTCAACTTCTTTTAAGTCATCAATGTCTGGCTCATCTTCAAAATCATCATTTAAAATATTAACTCCCATTTCTTCAAATGCATCAAAAACTTTATCTATTTGATCTGGATTTGTATTTTCTAGTTCTTTGGCTAATTCTTCATATGTTATTTTTCCTTTTGCCTTAGCTTTTTTTACAATTTCTTGAACCTTTTCTGCATCTAATTTTTCATCTTTCTTTTCTACTTTTACATCTTTCATTTCTTCTAATTTCTCTTGATTTTCCATTTCTTCTCCAATTTTCTTACTCACGAAAATTCACCCCTACTTAATTTTAGCTAATGCAATTATTATATTACTTAGCTCTTTACTTAATTCTTTTTTTGTTTCCCCATCTTGTTCATTTTCTAATTTTTTTAATATATCTTTTTTCTGACTTTCTAGTCTTTCTCTTTCGTATTTTAATAATATATCATCAACAGCTTTATCAATATTTTCTATTTCATAATCTGTTGCCATTACCTTAGTAATATGATTTTGAGTTTGTTCATCAAATTCATCTATCAATTTATTAACATTTGTATCTTGTTTCTCTAATTCTTCATATAATTTTTCTGCAATTTTTCTATTTGTTTCATCTTTAAAATCTTGTGGTTTGATTTTTTCTTTTATTTTTTGAAAGATTTTTTGATTTGCATCAAGTAATAATGCTATTATTGTATCTTCCCTGTTTTTTAAATCTTCATCTATAATATTTTCTTCATTTTCTATTTTTTTAGCAATTTGCGTTTTTACTGCTTTTCCTTGTAATAAATTGTCTGCTTTTGAGTTAGTATAAATTAATTTATTTACTTCTGCATAAATTGCTTCTTTTGAAATATTATAACCACTTGCTATTTTTTCTATGTATATTTCTCTTTCCATTGTATTGTCTACTTTTGCTAGTATTTTTGCAATTTCGTTTAAGAATTTTATTTTATCTGATGTATTCTCTAAATTAATATCTTTTTTTAGATTTTTTACTTTAAATTCGACTAATGATATTGCATTATCCATTGCTAATTTGAATCTACCTTCTCCAAATTTTACAATGAATTCATCTGGGTCTTTTGCTCCTTCTATTTGCAATACTCTCATGTCACATCCCATTTTTTGTAGTATTTCCATTGATCTTGCTACAGCTGTTTGTCCAGCTCCATCTGCATCAAATCCAAGTATAACTTGTTCTGTACTTTTTCTTAACAACCAACCTTGTTGCTCTGTTAATGCTGTTCCTAATGCTGCTACTACATTTTTTACACCTCTTTGGTGTAATGATATGACATCCATATATCCTTCTACTATTAATAGTCTTTTACTACATTCTGTTTTTGCAATATTTAGCCCAAATAAATGTCTTCCTTTACTATATACAACATTTTCTGGTGAATTTATATATTTTGGTTTTGAATCATCTAAAACTCTTCCTCCAAATGCTATTACTTTTCCTCTAATATCACATATTGGAATCATTAGTCTATTTCTATACATGTCTATATATTGTCCTCTATCATTTCTAATGACTAGTCCTGATTCTAACATTTCTTTTTCATTAAAACCTTGTGCTTTTAATTGTTTATATAATTCATCAAATCTTCCTGAAAATCCTATTTTATATGTTTCTAATGTTGATTGTGTTAGTTTTCTTTTTTTTACATATTCTTGTGCCATTTTTGCTGTTGGCTTGTACAAATTTTGATGATAATATTCTGCTGTAAATTGATTTATTTTATATATTTTGGTTTTTAATTCTTCTCTTGCTGTATCTTCTGCATTTTCTATTGTTGGTAATTGTATATTTGCTTTTTCTGCTAATTGTTCAACTGCTTCTTTGAAGCCTATTCCTTCTATTTTCATCAGAAATGAATATACATTTCCTCCAACTCCACACCCAAAACAGTGAAATATTTGCCTGTCTGGTGATACTGAAAATGATGGAGATTTTTCATTATGAAATGGACATAGTCCAAAATAGTTTCTTCCTTTTCGAGTTAAATGGACATATTGTGATATTACATCTACAACATCGTTGTTTTGTCTTACTTGTTCTATAATTTCTTCACTATAACGTGCCATTTTCCTCCACTCCTATACTTTCTTATTATTGCTTAAAATCATCATTTCCGTTTTTCGTACATATATATTATTCGACGAATTTTACATAATTCCCTCTTTTTTTGAGAATTTTTTTGAGGTATTTCACAAATTCAAATAAAGACAGGATTATATTTCCTGCCTTTTACATTATTCCCATCTTTTTAACAAATTTTTTGCCTTTTTTCATCATTTTATTTGTATTAAACATATTATCATTTTGCCATAACATAACCATTCCTGTTGTTACTAATCCACCAATAACTAAACCTTTAACAAATTTCATATCCATTTCAATCCCTTCTTTACAACTATTATTAGATTTTTAATCTTTCAATAGTATCTCATTTTTGTTGGTTATTTATTCATTAATAATAGATTTGTTAAATTAAAAATTTTTATTAGAACTAAAAAACTACATTTCAATTCCTCGATTTCTCTTCTTATTTTGCTGATTCATAAATCTTATTTGTGCTTCAGTATTTTCTCTTATATGTTGCTCAATAAATCTTTTTTCTTCTTCGGTTAAGAATGCTCCTGAATTTTGTTTTTGTAATAGTTTTCTTACTTTTACATTATTAGTCATTTCTTCTGTTTGTTGTTGTGTTTCTGATTTGGTAATTCTACTTTGTGAAATTGACCTCTTAACATTAATCATTGTTGTCATTCTATCAGTCATACTTCTTCCTGCTTTTCTTTGTTTATTATCTAATGGTTCTGAATTCTTCTTAGCTCTTTCTGCAAAACTTTTATGTTCTCTTCTTTCTGATGTTTCTTGTGACATAACATGTTCTTGTTTCAATTCTTTTCCTATTGGAGTCTTCTTTCTTGGGGCAGTTGATATTGTTCCAATATCAGAAATCGTCATATCTTCTAGCAAAGCATTAATATCTCCATTATATTTTTCTTGCCCCACAGACATTACTACTTCTTCAATAAATTGCTTAGCAGGAATTTCTCCTCCATTACTTTTTAATATAAATTTTCCACTACTTGGAATATGTGGTGCAACTACTTCTTGTATATATTGTTTGACTGGTATTTCTACACCATTTGGTAATTTAATTTTTTGCTTTAAAATGTCTGGATTTATCATTTTAACAATGTCAACATTGTTTATAGTAGTTTCAGCTTTTGTTTCATCATCCTCTTGTTTTTCTGCCTTATGATTTTCTCTTTCACTTGTTTTTTGCTTTGAGTTATTATTACTTTGTTGTTTAAGTTGTGCTAAATCTGCTTGTTCAAATTTTTCTTTTGATCCTTTTTGAAAAACAAATGTATCATCAATACCATTTTGTCTACATTTTTCTTGAATTTTACTTTTTATTTTATCCAAAAAATTCGAATCAATTTCTTGCATAATAGGAACCATTGCCTTTATTATAGCATCCATATCATAAGTAGTAACTTCTATATTTTTATTTTTTCGTGTTGGAATAGTAAAAATTGCTATACCATTATTTCCAAGTAATTGACTTTTTATATCTTTCACATCTATTAATTTATCTAATCCTTTTTGGATTTCTCCTCTTAAATGTGATTTTATATACTTTTTAAATTTAATATCTGATAAATCTTCTTCTCTTACTCCATATTTAGATAGTGGAGTTATTTTACTATCTTTCTTTTCAGCTAATCTATCTATTATAATTTGTGTTGCTTGCTTCAAGAACAACTCATTAAATTTTATTTGCTTGCCTTCATATATAACATCTTTTCCTTTAAACTTAGCAATATCAGATAGTAATACTTCTTCAATAGAATCTTCAAATATCCTCGTCCTTATTGAATTATATGATCCATTTTTCTTTGGTGGCTCATCACCAATTCCAATCCATCCATCAATTTTTCCTGTCAGAATAGGTGGTTTTCCACATCTTTGAATTATTTCTGGATTCTCTTTGGCTATTTCTTGTAATATGTTTATATATTTCAATAAGTTATCTGTATCTGCGTAAATTACCATTTTATCATCTCTTTCAGCTGACATTCCTAGTTTAAAATAAAATGGTATTTGTTGTTCTTCACATTTACTTTTGAATAATTGTGCTAATCTCCACATATCTTGGTTTTGGCAACTAACATAAAGTCTATGTTTTACTGAAATTCCATTTTCTGTTCTTCCAGAAATATATTTTGATTTAATATGTTCCCAACCATCTTGTAATTCCCAGTCATTTATTTCTTTATCAAAAAGTGGATTGCTTTTTAATCTCTTAATATCCTCAATTGATGATACTTTTCCAAAACTTTTAAGATATTGTTGTATTTCTTTTGCATCCATTTTATAGTTTGACTCCAGATATTGAATATGAGCATCATCTAGACTAATCATGTTTTCAATCCATTGATTATACGTTTTTACCAAAAAATCTTCCCTATCTTCCAAATTAATACTACTACTATCTTTTGATTTATTAATTGTTACTAACAAACTATATAAGTTACTACTACCTAATAAATTCGTCCTATCTGATTTAGAATATTCTAATACTATTTTTTTCAAAAGTTCTTCATCTTCTAATGGATTTTTTATACTAGTATATATATTTACCAATTTTCCCATATCTAATTCTCCCTCTTAAAAATTTTTTTTATTTTAGTTAATAATATTTGTATAAAATTAGGTTTCTTATATTCAATAATTTGTAGATTATTTTCAGTACTCTCATCTTGTTTTTTCTTAAACAAATTATCAGGATTATATTTTTCTTCTAATTCCTTTTTTTCTTCCTCATTTTTATCTAATTCATCCAAAAAACTCTGTTTCTCCTCTTCATTTTCACACCAATAATTTAAATTTAAAATTGCTAACAATACCATTGTTTCTCTTTTTAAATTTTGTTCAATTAATGGTTTCTCAATATCAATTTCAGGATGATAATCTTTCATTTTCTCTTCTTTAAAAAAATCTCTAACTTTTTTTGGCACTTTTTCTCTATAATCATCTTCTAATAGATTTAATATCTCATCAATTTCAGCATAAGCCAACATATTTTCCATTACCATTTGTATTCCTCCATAATTGCTTTTGTAATTTTATCTTTAAATATTTTATACCACATATAAAGAATTTTTTCAATTTTTATTCAAAATTATTTATAAGCATGTTTCATCACATTTTCATTGACTTTTTGCCATTTTGCTAGTATAATCGATATGAAATAATTTCGCTCATAAGAATATTTTTTTCTTACAACGAAAAATGAGAAAGGAATGAATTTTAAATGGCATATAATTTTAAAGAAATAGAAAAAAAATGGCAAAATAAATGGGAAAAAGAAGGAACATTTAATGCTAGTACTGATTACACAAAGAAAAAATGGTATGGATTAATAGAATTCCCTTATCCATCAGGACAAGGTCTACATGTTGGACATCCTCGTAGTTATACAGCACTTGATATAATCGCAAGAAAAAGAAGATTACAAGGATATAATGTATTATTCCCAATTGGATTTGATGCATTCGGTCTTCCAGCAGAAAATTATGCAATAAAAACAAATGTACATCCAAAAATAACAACTGCAAAAAATATTGCACATTTTACAGAACAATTAAAATCTGTTGGTTTTTCATTTGATTGGTCAAGAGTTATTGACACAACAGACCCAGAATATTATAAATGGACACAATGGATATTTATTCAATTATATAAACATGGATTAGCTTATAAAGCAACAATGCCAATAAACTTCTGTACAGGATGTAAAGTTGGATTAGCAAATGAAGAAGTTGTAAATGGTGTTTGTGAAAGATGTGGAAGTCCTGTTGTACAAAAAGAAAAATCACAATGGATGTTAAGAATCACAAAATATGCTCAAAGATTAATTGACGATTTAGATGATGTTGATTATTTAGAAAAAATAAAAACACAACAACGTAACTGGATTGGTCGTTCAGAAGGTGCTGAAGTAAAATTCAAAATTGCAGGTACTGACGAAACACTAACTGTTTACACAACAAGACCTGATACACTATTTGGTGCTACATATATGGTAGTTGCTCCAGAACACAAATTAATTGAAGAATTTGCTTCTAAAATAACAAATTTAGATGAAATAAAAGAATATCAAAAACAAGCTGCTTTAAAATCTGATTTTGAACGTGGTGAAATGAATAAAGATAAAACTGGTGTTGAAATCAAAGGAATTAAAGCAATAAATCCATTAACAAACAAAGAAATTCCTATTTGGGTTGCAGATTATGTATTATCATCTTATGGAACTGGTGCTATTATGGCTGTTCCTGCACATGATACAAGAGATTATGAATTTGCTACAAAATTTGGTCTTAATATTATACCTGTTCTTGAAGGTGGAGATGTTTCAAAAGAAGCATTTACTGGTGATGGTGTACATATAAATTCAGGATTTTTAAATGGTTTAGGATTAGAAGAAGCAAAAAATAAAGTTATAAAATATCTTGAAGATAATAAAATCGGTGAAAGAAAAATAAATTATAAACTTCGTGATTGGGTATTCTCACGTCAAAGATATTGGGGTGAACCAATTCCAATGGTATATTGTGATGATTGTGGTTGGGTTCCAGTTGATGAAAAAGATTTACCTTTAACACTACCAGATGTAAAAGACTTCTTACCTGGAGAAGATGGAGAATCACCTCTTGCAAGACATACAGAATGGATTAACACAACATGTCCACACTGTGGTAAACCTGCAAAAAGAGAAACAGATACAATGCCTCAATGGGCTGGCTCATCATGGTATTTCTTAAGATACATGGATCCACATAATCATGATGCTCTTGCATCAAAAGAAGCTCTTGAATATTGGTCACCTGTTGACTGGTATAATGGTGGTATGGAACATACTACACTTCACTTATTATATTCAAGATTCTGGCATAAATTCTTATATGATATTGGAGTTGTTCCAACAAAAGAACCTTATGCAAAACGTACATCACATGGTATGATTTTAGGTTCAAATGGAGAGAAAATGTCTAAATCAAAAGGAAATGTTATAAATCCTGATGATATTGTAAATGAATTTGGTGCTGATGCTTTTAGAGTTTATGAAATGTTTATGGGACCATTTGATCAAACAGCAAGTTGGTCTATGGATAGTATTAGAGGTTGCTTCAAATTCCTTGACAGAGTTTGGAACTTACAAGATATTTTAGTCGATGGTGATACATATTCAAAAGAAGCTGAAAAAATGATGAATAAAGCTATCAAAAAAGTTTCACAAGATATTGAAGAAATGAAATTTAATACATGTGTTTCTACATTTATGACAATGATGAATGAATTTACTAAATTAAAGAAAATTAATAAAGCTGAATTCAAAACATTTTTAATATTATTAAATCCTTTTGCTCCTCATATAACTGAAGAGTTAAATGAAGTTGCTGGATTTGATAAGCCTATTTCATCTTGTGATTGGCCTGAATATGATGAAAGTAAAACAATTGATGACGAAATAGAAATTCCAGTTCAAGTTAATGGTAAATTAAAAACAACTATTACTATTAATTTAGATGAAAATGAATCTTCTGTTAAAGAAAAAGTTCATTCTACTTTAGAAGGAAAACTTGATGGAAAGTCTATCGTTAAAGAAATTTATGTAAAAAATAAAATTTACAATGTTGTTGTAAAATAGAAAAATGATTGGCGAAATGCCAATCGTTTTTTATGCTTCTCTCTTCCAATAAAATAAATATTGTTGAGCAATACCAGCTAAATTCCCAAATTTTTCATGTGCAAGTTTCTCTAATTCTTTTTTGTTAACTTTTGTTTCATCTTCATTTTTTATATAAAGTTCGTTCATAACTCTTCTAACCCATACATCAATTGGGAAAACTTCAAATCTTTTTAAAGTTGAAAATAATAAAATACAGTCTGCTACTTTAGGACCAACTCCTGATAATGTTAATAATTGTTCTCTAACTTCCATTGTATTTGGATTATTTTGCATTTGTTCTAAATCTACTTTTTTATCTAATATCATATGTACAGTCTCATATAATCTTATATCTCTAAAACCTGTTCCAAGTTTCCTATAATCTTCTACTGTTACATCTTTTAATTCTTCTACTGTAGGAAAAGCGTAATATTTTTCTCCGTTCCATTCTATTTCTTTTCCATATGTTTTAGATAGTCTTTCAATTATCCCTTTTATTCTTGGAATATTATTATTTGCTGAAATAATGTAAGATATTATCATTTCCCATAAATCTTGATTTAAAATTCTAATTCCTTGTCCATATTGTATACTTGTTTTTACATTATCATCTATTTTGGATAAAGTTTCTTTTATTTCTTCATAATTACGATTTAAATCAAAATAATCTTGTACAATTTCTTTTATATCACCATTACATATTCCTTTAAATATTACAGTGTCCCCATTTTTTTGGACATTCATTACATTTTCTTTAAATACTCCTGTATAACTTCCATCATCTTGTTTATTCCATCTAAAACATTGGCCACAATCAAATATATCTGCTAATTCAAATGATTTTATATTTTCTATTTTATATTCTTGTTCTTGCATATTTTCCTCCACTTTTATATTTTAGTTCATTTGAATTAATTTTTCAACATCTTCATTGCAAATTTATTAAAAGTCATGTATAATATTATTATCACGTATTTAATATTAAATTGAGCTCAATATTTGAGGAGGTTATTTTATGTTGCAACACTTCTTGGTATTCTTTATTACTTTTATCATCCTTTTAATTGCTATTATAATCATTACAATAATACTTCCAATGTGGCGGTTTATGGAAAGCGCAGATAATGTAATCCATTTATTTTCTCTCTTAAAAATATTATTAAAATTTGATGATCTTCCACAAAAAGGAGAAATAAAAATATCATATGGTAAATGTAAATTAAAATTTGGTAATGTTAATGAAGCTAGCATCGAACTCGAAAAACTAGCTAAAGAAGCATTAGAATACTATGATAAACTTGGTTGGATTGCTATGACTGATAATTATTTTCAAGTTCAAAAAGACAAGCTAATCAATATATGTTACGAACTACGAAAGTTAAGGTGGGAAAATCAAGGAGTTTAAAAACGAATGTGGGAGAATATCCCACATTTTCTTTATGGCTCTATGTCAATAGAATAAGGAATCTATGCTTATAGACCCCTTATTATCAAAACTAATATTTTTTTCATTTAACTATTTCTCACAAATTTTAGCATATTTTTTCAATTTTTCATAAGCTAAATAATTTACTGTACCTGCTGGGAATTTTCCATCTTTATCTTTCTTTCCTGCTGGAACACCTGTTAAAACTTCAATACCTTCATCTATTGTAGAAACAGCATATATATGGAATAAATTATTTTTTACTGCTTCAACAACATCATCATTTAATTGTAAATTCTCAACATTTTGAACTGGTATCATAACACCATGTGAACCATCTAATCCACGCATTTTACAAATTTGGAAATATCCTTCTATTTTTTCATTAACTCCACCAATTGGTTGAATTTGTCCTTTTTGGTTTACTGAACCTGTAACAGCAATTGATTGCTTAATTGGTATTTCAGATAAACTTGATAATAATCCATAAAGCTCTGTGCTTGATGCACTATCACCATCAACACCATTATATAATTGTTCAAAACATATACTTGCTGTTAAACATAATGGAATATCTTGTGCAAATAGTTCTCCTAAATATCCTGATAAAATATATACACCTTTTGAGTGTGTTGAACCTGATAAATCAACTTCTCTTTCTATGTTTACAACACCTTGTTTTCCAGTATATGTGTTTACAGTTATCTTTGCAGGCTTACCAAATGTATAATCACCTATTGTCATAACTGTTAATCCATTAATTTCTCCCACTAATGAACCTGTTGTATTTATTAATAATGTATTTTCTTTTATCATTTCTAAATATTTTTCATCATATTTTTTAATTCTTTCAACTCTCTCTTCTAATGCTTTTTTCACAAAATCTGATGTAACCACCTTAGCTTTAGCTAACTTTGCCCACGTTCCAGCTTCACCTACAACTTGTGCTAATTCTGTAAATCTTGTTGATATTTTATTATTATCTCCTGCAATTCTTGATGCATATTCTACAATACTTGCCATTGCTGATTTATCCAATTGTGGCAATTCTTCTTGTTCACAAAATGAATGAACAAATTGTGCAAGTTTATTTACATTTTCTTCTGTAATTGGTGCAGTTTCTTCAAATTCTACTTTTATTTTAAATAGTCTTCTAAAATCACTATCCATTGAAAGTAATGTATGATATATATTAGAACTTCCTATTAATATTACTTTTAAATCAATTGGAATTGGTTCTGGTTTTAATGAAATTAATGTCATAGATGACCTTTGTTCTATTGAATTATCTATTGATACTTCTTTAACTCTTAAAACTCTTTTTAATTCTTCATAACATATCCCATTCGCTAATAAATCTTTAGCTTGGAATATAATATATCCTCCATTTGCTTTTTGTAATAAACCAGGTTTTAACATTGTAAAATCTGTTTTAAATGAACCATAATAATTTTCATATTCTAATTTTCCAAATAAATTATTAAATGAATAATTTGAATCCATTATTACAGGTGCGCCTTGTGTTTCACTATTATCAATAAATAAATTTACTCTATAATTTAAACATGGATCTTGTTTTTTGACCATTGGTCCTTGTTGTGGTTGGTTATTTTGAGCTTGTTTATCTTCTTCTAAAAAATATGAAACATTTTTTAATACATCTTGTTTTACATCTGTTAAGAATTTATTTATTTTTTTATTTCTTTTATATTTTGCTTTTATAAAATTTATATGCGCATTTACTGTTAATAATGCAATATTTGATTGCCATTCAGAAACTTTTTTATCTGCTTCTCTTTCTATTTGTTTAATTTGTCCAATTGCTTCCATTATTTGTTGTTGTACAACAGTTGACTTTTCTTCATAATGTTGTTTTACTGATTCTTCTAATTTTTCAAACTCTTCTTCTTCTATTACTTTGCCTTCTACAATTGGCATCATATAAATTCCATTTTGTGCAGATTTTACTTGAAATCCTTCTTTAAATGCATCTTGTGTTAATTTTTGCATTACAACTTCTCTTTGTGCTTCAAATTCTTGTTTTATTAAAGCTTTTTCTTTTTCAAAATCATCAGCATTAAATGTTTTCTTTATATCTTTTTTTACTTCTTGGATAAATCCATCCATACTCTCTTTAAATTCTTTTCCTTGACCTGCTGGTAATGATACTGCTATTGGTTCATTTGGATTTTGAAAATTATATATATAACACCAGTCATTTGGAACTTTTTTCTTTGGTGCAATACTATCTAAATAGTTTTTTGTATACATTGTTTTTCCAACTCCACTTGGTCCTTCAATATATATGTTATATCCTTTTACATCAACTTGTAAACCAAATTGTAATGCTTTTATTCCTCTCTCTTGTCCTATACCATCATTTACTGATTCTAAGTCTTGAGTTGTCTCAAAATGAAACATATCTCTATTACATACCATTTTTAAGTCTTTATAACTTAACTCTTTTTTGTTATTCATTTTTTCCTCCGTATCTTTTCTTATTAACTTTTTGCAAAATTTTTTAAGTAGTATTTATAAACTTTTTATCTTAAAAATCTGGCAAGAAAAATTAATTATATTTTGTCCTATTTTGTCTTTTTTATTTTATACTAGTTATTATTTTTTGTAAAGCAATTTATTAAAGTTTTTTCTTGAAATTTTTGTAAAGAACAAAGATATAATAAAACACACCTTTTTATTGGTGTGTAAAAAATTCATTTATTATATATGCACATCTTCTAGATGCTTTTTCTAAAAACTTATCAAATGTTATTTCATTCTGTCCATTTGGTTTATCTGAAATACTTCTTACTACTAAAAATGGTATCTTATCTAATTTACATACTTGAGCTATTGCCGAACCTTCCATTTCTATGCAATCAGCATTAAATTTGTTTCTTATTTTTTCTTTCATTTTTGATTCTGTACAGAAAATATCACCTGAAGCAATTGTTCCAACTTTTATCTTGAAATCTTTATCTTTTATACGTTTTATTGTTTCTTCTATTTTTACTATTAATTGTTCATTACTTTCCACAAATTGTCCCACATTGCTGATAAATCCTTTTTCATGTCCAAATGCTGTTATATCAAAATCATGTTGTACTAATTTTTTTCCTATAACAATATCTCCTATTTCTAATTCATCATTACAACTTCCTGCAGACCCAACATTTATTATTCCTTCAACTTTAAAATTATCAATTAAAATTTGTGTAACTCTTGCTGCATTTACTTTTCCAACTCCTGCTTCAACTAATACTACATTTTTATCACTTATTGTTCCTTTGAAAAAGTTTAATTCATATATTTCTTTATTTTCTATATTTTGCATTATTTTTTTTATTTCTTTCATCTCTTCTTGCATCGCAGCAATTATTCCATACATATTATTATCTCCTTACTTCTCATAATCTTCTTCTAAAGTTACAGTTATAATATCTTCATCTCTTGAATCATAATCATTGACTCTTTCTTTTTCTTCATCAGAAAGCTCCCATGTCTTTTTAGAATCATTTTGACTTTTTATTATTTGATTTATTTTTTGTCTTAAAACTGGCATTTGATCACTTAGCCCTAATTTTTCTAATACATCTACAACATCACTATTTAGAATATCTTCTATAACTTCTAAAGAAAGATTTTGGCTAGCAAGCCCTTCAGCTATTATATCAATAATATCTGTTTTAAAATCATAATTACAAATGTCTTCAGTTGCTTTTTTATAATCTTCTAGTTTTGTTCTTAAATCTTCTACTTCAGCTTCATCAAAATAAAATTTCTTTGCTAATTCTTCATTAAAGACTGTCCTTATTGCTGTTATCAGAACTGTAATAAAACTTTTTTCTTTTATTTTTTCTTTATTCTTCTCTTTTTGTTCTTGTAATCCTTCAGCCTCTTGTAAATATAGTCCCATTCCATTTCTATACGCATCAACTGCTCTTTCAATAAGACTATTTATTACTAACATTGGGACTAAACCAATTACAAATTTTTTATTCTTATCTTGACTTTGAAATACTTTGACTTTGCTTTCTTTGAATTGTTGATAAATTTCAACTAATTTATTGTTTAATGCAACTCCTAAATCTGGTAATTTTTCATCCAACAATTCAAATCCATAGCTAGAAATTTGTTCATTAATACTCGAATTTACTTTTTCTGCTTTCATTAGAGCTTCTGCAATACTCTCTCTTAGGTTTATCACACTCTCAAAAAAATTATATGCAATTTTATCTTCTGTATCATGTACCATTTTTGAGTTCATTTTTTACTTCCTTTTTATAAAACTTTGTAATTTGTATTATATCATCGTTTTCTTATAAAATCAAGGAAAAAGTGAGTTTAATCAATCTTATCCCAGATATCATAAACCCACTTTTTCTTTTGCCTACTTAGGTATTGTTACTCATAAGAAGAATAATCTTTAGAGCCACATCGCCTCATCAATTAAAACGTTGACGCTCTTCCAAGAATCTCTTCTTGTGTTGCCCACATAAAGTTCTCCTACAAGGAGAACTTTCCTACTATATAAAAAAAATACACCTCTTATAAGATGTATTTTTATAAACTATTCAGCTTTTTCTGCTGTTTCAGCAACAGTTTCTGTAGCTTCTACAACTGGTTCTTCTGCTAAATTTTCTTTAACAACGATTTCTTTGTTTTCAATTCTAGCTCCAACCATTTCTTTTGTCTTAGAAGCTTTTCCTGTTCTCTCTCTTAAGTAGTATAATTTAGCTCTTCTAGCTTTACCAACTCTAACTACTTCTACTTTTTCAACTAATGGTGAATGGATTAAGAATGTTTTTTCAACACCTACACCGTAAGAGATTTTTCTTACTGTAAATGTAGCGTTAACTCCTCCACCTTGTTTTTTAATTATAATTCCTTCAAATACTTGGATTCTTTCTTTGTTTCCTTCTTTGATTTTAACATGTACTCTTACTGTATTTCCAACTTTTAAATCTGGAATAGTATTTTTTAATTGTTCATGTTCTATTGATTTTATGATATCCATCGTATTTACCTCCTTCTTTCTTCGTACAAGCGGTGCACTGGAATTGTTTTGCACTTTGTACATAATTATTTTATATCTTTTTTAGATTTTATTTCATCTAAATATTCTTTATCTTTTTCAGATAATTCTACATTTTCTAAAAGCTCTGGTCTTTTATAATATGTATTTTTTAAAGCTTGATATCTTCTCCATTTGTTGATATTTTCATGATGACCTGATTGTAAAATTTTTGGTACCTTTACACCTTCAAAGGTTTCTGGTCTAGTATATTGTGGATATTCAAGAATTCCTTGTGAAAATGATTCTTCAGATGTTGAACCATCACTCAAAACTCCATCTACATATCTACTTACAGAATCTATTAATACCATTGCTGGAAGTTCTCCACCTGTTAGTACATAATTTCCAATAGATATTTCCTCATCTACTATTTTATCTAATATTCTCTGGTCTACTCCTTCATAATGTCCACAAAGTATGATAAGATGTTCTTCTTTACTTAATCCTTCTACCTTTTTTTGATTTAAAACTTGTCCTTGTGGTGACATATATATAACTTTAGCATTTGTCTTTTTTATAGATTTATATGCATTATATATAACATCTGCTTGCATTACCATACCTGCACCACCACCATATGGTGTGTCATCAACTTTTTTGTGCTTGTTTTCTGAAAAGTCTCTAATATTTATTAAATTAACTTCTATTAGTTTATTTTCTTCTGCTCTTCCTAGAATACTTTGCTTAACAGGCTCAAACATTTCAGGGAATAGTGTAAGCACATCAAATTTCATACATTCCTCAACTTTCTAAATCAATCCTGGTATTAGATGAACTGTAATTTTTCCACCTTCTAAATCGACATTTTTTATAACATCTTTTATTCCTGGTAGTAAAACTTGTTTTCCTAGTTCATCTTTTATTACATATATGTCATTTGCTCCTGTATTATAGATATCATCAACTTTTCCTAGTAGTTTTCCTTCTTCTGTATAAACTTCTAATCCAATTAAATCTACTATATAATATGTTCCTTCTTCAAGTGGAACAGCATGTTCTCTGTCTACTTCAAGATAAGCATTTCTTAGTAAATCTGCTTGTTCTGGTGTATTTATACCTTCAAGTTTTATTAATACCATATTTTTATGATATCTTACTCCTTCTACTTTATAAAGTTTTGATTCTTTTTTAGATTTAACATATACTTCTTTTAAATCGTCAAATCTTGTTATATCATTTGTAAAAGGTGTTACTTTAATTTCTCCTTTTATTCCATGTGTATTAACAATTTGACCTATTTCTAGCTTTTTTTGCATTTTTTACCATTCCTTTCATGGTAAATTTATCTATCCAATAAATTCAACATTTACTTTTTTGTCTTTTTTTCCAGCAACTGCTTTCATTACTGTTCTGATAGATTGAGCTATTTTTCCTTGTTTTCCAATTACTTTTCCAAAGTCTTCATCGGCTACTTTTACTTCGAAAACTATTGATTTTTCATTTTCAACTTCTTTTATTTCAACAGCATCTTTATTGTTTACTAAGTTTTTGATTATAACTTCTAAAACTTCTTTCATAATCTTTCCTCCAACATAATATTTTTTTCAAAAAAATTATGCGTTTTTGATTAATGCTTTTACTGTTTCTGTTGGTTGTGCACCATTTTTCATCCATTGTTCTAATTTTTCTTTATTTAATACTATTGTAGATGGTTCTGTCATTGGATCATATGTTCCAATTTGTTCAATTATTTTTCCATCTCTTGGAGATCTAGAATCAGCTACTACTATATGATAGAATGGAGCTTTTTTCTTTCCTTCTCTTTGTAATCTTATTTTTACCATTTTTATTTCACCTCTTTCTGAATTAAAATTTCTATATTTAGAAATTTTAGATTTTTATATATAAAATATAAAATTAATA
>ENA-OPNB01000972-OPNB01000972.1-human-gut-metagenome-genome-assembly--contig:-NODE-972-length-23795-cov-2.677717_pt1 | contig 23795 bp, 18 predicted proteins | sample MGYA00241528_ERZ501754 | MGnify/ENA primary metagenome ERZ501754 (study PRJEB25962, sample SAMEA2042646) | human gut metagenome | biome: human gut; feature: human-associated habitat; material: faeces... | reverse complement strand
AGTATTTATAGGATTTCTGCCCCCCCCCCCTAAGGGTCGAAATAAGCACTATGACTGACTTACAGCCACATTGTAAGTCTACACAAAATATTCCTTGTACATTAGCTATCCTTAAATCTTGCATAATTGACGACAAATTATATCCTTGTTATATAACTATTGTACAATTATTTATGCATTTTTTCAACCCATCATGCCCGTATCTTTAGCTTTCTTTACAATTTAGCAATTTTTAGACGGTTATTGTTTTATATATAATATGGTTATGAAAGTCGACAATATTCATAGTGTGTTATTTAAGGGTGGAATAAATTCTGTAAAACCAGCTCAGACAGATAATACCCGTCCGCAAATAATGGAGTTATCAAATGTAACTCCTGATTTTGGCGTCACTGTACCTCAAAAATATACAAAACTTGGCGTAAAAAAACTTAATAACGGATTAGAAGTACATATGTACAAACTTGCAAACGGACATAAAGTTTCCATTATTCCGATGGAAGGCTCTCCTGCTGTTGTAAAAAACTATGTTAATGTCGGCTCTATGAATGAAACCGCTAATATCAAAGGTATAAGCCATTTTCTTGAACATATGGCCTTTAACGGAACAAATGGCGAGAACGGACATATAAAACTTGAAGCCGGCGATTCTTTCAAAAAGATTGATGAATTAGGAGGCTGGGCAAATGCCAGCACCAATTATGCAATCACTGACTACGTAAATTCAACCCCGCTTCTTAATAAAAAAGATTTGGAACAGCAGATTAAAATAATCGCTGCAATGAGCGAAGATTTGAAACTATCAACAGATATGATTGAAAAAGAAAAGCATCCGGTTTCATCTGAAATTAACATGATACTGGATGATCCGCAAACAATTGCCCTTGACCAGACTGTCAGAACTTTATTCAAAATCAAAAATCCGGCTGATGAAATGGTCGGAGGAAGTGTTAAGACAATCAAAAATCTAACAAGAAAAGACCTTATAGACTATTATAATAAATACTATACCCCTGATAACATGAATCTTGTGATTACAGGTGATGTTAATCCTGATGAAGCAATAAACATTACTGCCAAAAGCTTTAATTCAAGAAAAATTTCACAGGGCGCTAAATTTGAAGAAAAACTTAGCCCGATACAAAAGACGGAGAGAAAAGATTTTGTAAGTGACAAAGCAAAATCAACCGAAGTTATACTCGGATTTGCAGGACCTAAAAACAATGATATAAGAGAAAAGGTCATATATGACATAGCACAAACATATCTGAACTCTTATTCCTCAGGTTTAACTCAAAATCTAAAACAATATAATGCTTACCCGTACATAGACAGCGAAAAAATAAGTACTAATCCAAACGCCGCAAGAATGGTATATCTGGCAGCAAGTGTTTCCGAAGACAACAGTGAAAAGCTCTTAAAAACTATATTTGATACTATCTCAAGCGTAAAAGCGCCTGATAGAGCAGTTTTAGATAAAATTAAACAGAGAATCCTAAAAGCAAAAGAAGAAACTTTTGAGTATTCGTCAGAAGTAAACGATATTATAGGGAAAGCCATGCTTAACAACAGTCTGGAATATATCACGGACTACGAACAAATTCTTAATTCTATTACTCCCGAAGAAGTACACAGAGGGGTAAAACAATACTTTGACCTGAATAAAGCTGCGGTTACAGTAGTACATCCTAAAAAAGACAGTGCTATAACTTTCAAAGGCAAACGCGAACCTGTTAACGAAAGCAGAATTTCTGAATACCAGCTTCCAAACGGCTTTGATACAGGTTTATACGAAACAAAAAGCAGCAATATAAATTACAACATCTCGCTGTATATTGATAAGCCATACAACAAAAAGGCCGGTGTCATTAACGTATTAGACTATATCTATACAATGGGAAATTCCTCTCTTACAGAAGATGAGATGGATATCTTTCAAGAAAAAAATAATATAACTCTCGCTTCTTATGTTTCACCGGCAAGGTTAAAAATTTCTACTGAAAGCAGTTTTAATAACAGAAATCTTATTTTTGATAATGCAAAAAAACTGCTTTATGAACCAAGGTTTACCGAAGAAAACCTGAAGAAAGCAAAAGAAAGAATAAAAGACCATATGTCCAGACATCAGGACAGTGCATACAGCCTGTATACAAATTATGACACACGGAATAATCCTTATGATTTTTCTGATGAAGAAATTCTCGCAAATCTTGATAACATTACTCTTGATGACGTAAAAGAATGCCATAAATATTTACTTAACAATTCAAGAGGTATTATTACCGCAAACATTCCGGCTGAGCATCCGGAAGTAAAAAATGAGATTTTAAACAGTTCTGCAAAGCTAAAAAAAGTTCTGCCGAATAAAATTAAACCATTAGAAATATACAAAGAAAATACAAGACCAAAAGTTCTACAGGTAGTTAAGAATAACTCACAGGCTGATATTATGCAGGTTTACAAGTTTAAAACTGATAACACACTGCGTGAATCTGTACTGGGCGAGCTTACAAACTCAATACTTACAAGTTCAAGTATAGGATTATTTGACAACCTTAGAGAAAAAGACCACCTTGCATACTCTGTTTACTCAACGATTGAAAAAACAGGAAACAGCGGAGAAATTTCCTGTAATATTCTGACTACAACAGACAATAAGGATATCGGAGAAATTTCATATGATAATGTAAAAAAATCAATTGACGGGTTTAACAGACAAATCGCCAAACTTAAAGCCGGCGAGTTCACAGACAAAGATTTAGAAAATGCTAAGCTTGCGATGAAAGCCAATCTCTTAAATACAGAAGGAAGCAGTAAAAAGCTTGATACAATCAATCTTGGTTTAAACTCAAAATACGGTATTACATACGCTAACAAGCTCTACAACGAAATTGACACTATTACAAAACAAGAAATTGTAGATTTTGCAGAAAAAATCTTCCGCAATCCGCCTGTATATTCAATTGCTGCAAGCAAAGATACCCTGGAAAACAACAAAGATTATTTTAAAACTTTAGAAGCATAAAGATTTGACCTAAACTCTTTTATCTTTTCTGCCTGCTTCTTGTAATCATTTTCAAGAATTTTATTAATATTTGTATCCAGAAGACTTACAACATCTCTAATGTTCTCATTGTTCATCACAATCATATCATTTGCCATCTCTACATTTGATAAAGCAAGTCTTGTCGTATCCCTAAAACCTGATGAAGCAAGTCTTTGTGCAAGTTCATTATTTTCAATATTTTTACATAGAGCCTGAGCTACAAGCATTGGCGCGTGTGAAATCAATGCAACAGCCTTATCATGTTCCCGCGGAGTCGTCATAATAGTTTTGGCACCCAAATCCTCAATTAAAGATTTCAAGACCTCAAAATCTTTAATATCAGTATCGTCTTTTGGGGTTACAGCCCATGTAGCACCTTCAAATAATTCCGGAAAAGAATGCTCCCAGCCGTTATGCTCAGTACCGGCCATAGGATGAGAAGGTATAAATTTATACCTGTAACTTTTATGAGAAACAAACTCTTTTAAGCTGCAAACATCTGTCACAATAGTATTCTCATCAAGGAATTCTTCAAGCTTGTCAAGAATTTCCAGAGTCTTATTCATAGGAGTACAAACAAAAACAACATTACAGCCACTGAGTATTGAATAATCTTTACTTACTCCGGCTTCCGAAACAGAACGAGAAACTCCAACCACATCATGTTTACCATCCATTCCTTTAAAAATTGAACCGCCAATTAAACCTAAACCAACTACTCCTACTTTCATTTATAAATCCTTATGACAAAAACTTTTAGTACCATCTACATAATCTTTTACAATATCTCCGTTTCCTTCAATATTGTATTTGTATATCGTAAGCCCCTCAAGCCCAACAGGTCCCCTTGCATGTGTTTTGTTAGTAGAAATTCCTACTTCTGCACCAAAACCATATCTGAACCCGTCCGCGAATCTTGTCGAAACATTATGATAAACTCCTGCTGAATCAACGGCATTCATAAATATCTTTGCATTCTTGCTATCCTCTGTAATAATCGATTCTGTATGACCGGAAGAGTATTCATTTATATGTTCAATAGCTTCTTCAAGAGTTGAAACTAATTTATAAGAAAGAATTTTGTCAGAGTACTCTGTATGCCAGCTTTCAGGCTTCGCAATTAATTCTACACCCGCTTCCTCAAGAGCTTTCAGAAGCTCTGTTGTATATTTAAAATCCTTATGGATTAGAAGTGTTTCAACAGCATTGCAAGCACTCGGATATTGAGTTTTCGCATCAATAATTACACGTTTCGCTTTTTCTAAATCAGCACTCTCATCCACAAATATATGACAAATTCCGTCTGCATGTCCTAATACCGGTATCTTTGTATTTTCTTTTATGAATCTAACAAGATTATTGCCGCCTCTTGGAATGATTAAATCAATGTACTTATCCAACGAAAGCATGTTTTTGACATCATCTCTTGAGAAAACCTGCGTCAGTACATCTTTTGGAAAATCTCTTATTGAGTCTAATGCTTCCTGAATAACTCTCATTATTTCTTTATTAGTATTTATCGACTCTTTACCGCCTTTCAGGATTACTGCATTTGAAGATTTAATTGCCAGGGCAGAAATCTGCGAGATTACGTCCGGACGAGCTTCAAAAATTATTCCTAAAACACCAATCGGGCAAGAAATTTTTGTCAAAATCAAACCGTCATCAAGTTGACGTTTAAGCAGAGTTTTCCCAATCGGATCTTCAAGGTTGGAAATATCAATAATCCCTTGAATCATATCACGCATTTTATTCTCATCAAGCTTTAGACGATTGAAAACTGACTGTTTTAGTTCGCCGCTCTCAACAAGCGGCAGTGCTTCTTCCAAATCCCTCTTATTAGCTTCAAAAATCTTTTCCTGATTTTCTTTTAAGTTTTTTGCAATATTCAATAAAGCTGTATTTTTAAGCCCTACCGGAAGTGTCGCAATTTTTTTTGATGCATATTTTGCCTTTTTAGCAAGTTCTATAAATTTACCTTCTTCCATTTCTGTAATCCTCACAGAGTTTGCAATACTGTAGTCTTCTTATGTTAATCATTCTTGAAAACTTTTTTCTCATCAGATGTTCCTGCAAAGATATTGCAGGTTTTTCATCCAATACATTCGGCTGTTTTACAATAAAACCAGACAAATCCATAAACGGAACAGCATTTCTGTAATCCATGTACGGATTTCTTCCAAATTGTTCGCTCATACCTTCTCCTCTTTGTGATAGTCCTTGTAATAATTTTATTCAAAACTATATTTAGTAACAAGGTTTTGTAAACGAAAATTTACTAAAATTTTTGAGTTGAAAAAAAAATTTGTTGCTGGTATATTGAAGTAGGTGGAAGTATTAACTTACTTTTACCGCAGAAAAAGTAAGCGCTTGTAGCCCAGTTGGATAGAGTGTTTGGCTACGAACCAAAAGGTCGGGGGTTCGAATCCCTCCAAGCGCAATTTAATTAAGAGTCGCAAGACTCTTTTTTTATGCCCTTATGAGCCAACAAAATGATGTAAATAATAAAAATTCTATAAATATTAACTATAAAAACCATAGCTGATTTGTATTTTACTTAATCAAATTAAGTTATAGAATTATTGTTAAGGAGAAAAAATTATGAGTATATTTGAAGCAGGAATGATGGTATGTTTTGGCGTAAGCTGGCCGATAGCAGCATTAAAAACTTATAAATGCAAATGTGTACATGGCAAGAGTATCCATTTTTCAATGTTAATATTATTGGGTTATATATGCGGTATTACTCACAAAGTACTGGACAATATGGATTGGGTATTCTGGTTATATATTTTGAACACACTATTTCTGCTTATTGATATGTACTTATACTGGATTTACAGGAATAATAAAGCTCCTAATGAATAGTAGTATACTGATATTTTCTATAAAAGTAGAATAACATTACAAACCCTATAAATGCAAAAAATGCTCCCGGTATAGCTGTGTATTGATAACCTAAACCATACTTAACCGGAAGAGCTCCGACAAAAGCCCCTATAGCATTCCCCAGATTAAAAGATATTTGAGAGAAAGATGCTCCCAGCATTTCTCCCCCTCTGGCATTTTCAATAAGAAGCACCTGCTGAGGAGCAGAAACTGCAAACAGACATCCGGTACATACACACATTAAAATAATGGATGCAATTGGATTTGATGCAAAGAAGAAAATCAATAACAGAGCAATGCAAGCTGTCAGCTGCGTCATTCCGGCAACAAGAGCAGGAGAAAATTTATCAGAGAGTTTTCCTCCTAGAAAATTCCCTATACACATACCCGCTCCGGCTAATACCATAACTATTGAAACATATTTGGGCATAATTCCTGAAACTTTTACAAGCAGAGGATTTATATAACTGTACCAGCAAAAAATTCCGCCATTTCCCATTATAACAGCAATTATTAAAAGCCATGGTCCTATACTTTTTAAAAAATTAAACTGACCTCTAAAACCATTATCCGGCAAAGGTTTCAAATATGGTATAAGCTTAATTATTGAATATACTATAACAAACCCGAACAGTCCTATTAAAAGAAAAGTTAATCTCCAGGACAAATTATGACTTATAAATGTTCCAAAAGGAATTCCCAGAAGATTTGCAACTGTCATACCAGCAACCATTGTAGCTACTGCCTGATTTTCCCTTCCATGTTCACAAAGCCGTCCTGCGGATATCGCACCAACACCGAAAAATGCTCCATGAGGAAGCCCTGCAATAAATCTTATTGCACAAAATAAATGATAATTACCTACAAAAGCAGTTGCTAAGTTTGCAATAGTAAAAATAGACATCAACCATAATAAAATTGTTTTAAGCGGTTTAGTACGTGCAATAACTACAAGAAGTACAGCTCCTGCCACGACCCCAAGTGCATACATTGATATAAAACTGCCTGCTTGTGGTATGGAAACCTTCATTGCAAGAGCAGTGTCAGGTAATATTCCCATCATCACAAATTCTGTTAGTCCCAGTCCAAATGTTCCTAATGCCAGAGGCAAAAGGCACGTACTTTTTCTCATAATTTATTCTCCGCTACAAATCTTCCGGTAATGTAAATTTTTCATCATTTACCTCTCTTAAAAAGTTGGTCCAGCTGTTATAGTATTCAGCCAGTGCTTGTGTATATCCTATTATAATCGATTTATACGATTGCTTCATAACAATTAAAGAAGTTATGTCAGATTTACCAGCCTCATAGCTGTTTTTTGAAGTTTCTATTAACTCTTCAGAGCCTGTTATAATCTTTTTTTCATAATGATTCAGGTTATCAGCAGCAGTTAAAAACCTGTCATAGGCGGCACTAACATCTTTTACAGCTCTATTTTTTGAAGATTCATATTTTAATTCAGCCTGTTTAAGCTTTAATGCTGCATTTTGAATTTCCAGAGAATAATTGTAAAAAAGAGGGATATTAACCAGACTGGCACCTGCATAAGCACCATTATTAAAATTTCCGCTATCAGTATACGAACCTACCTGATACGCATAGCCTCCTGTAAGCTGGATATCCGGTATACGCTGACGTGCGGTTACGGTCAAATTTTTCTCTGCAACATCAATTTCCTGCTTTGCAATTTGAATATCATATCTGTTTCGGATAGCGTTCTGAACGATTTCATCAAACGATGGAAAATCAAAATTCGGAGGCGGGGTCATCATTTCCTGAAAATTGTTTTCTTCGGAAAAAATATTATCCATACTGTCATATACAATATTATCCGGATTATTTATAACTTTATTAAAATCCGACAGAGCTTTTTTTACATTTACTCTTGCTGAATTTACCTGTGTAATCATTTGATTTAGTGCTATTTCTGCTTGAATAACATCAATATCAGGAGCATTATGATTTTTAACACGGACCTTTGCTATTTTCAAAAGCTCTTCCTGTAGTTCCTCCTGCTGCTCAAGTGTATCAAGAATTGATTTTGCTTCTACCAGATTAATATAAGCTTCTCTTACATCCATTTTTAAATCAAATATTGTATAATCAATATTTTTTTCAACAAGTTTTAAATTAGACTCTGCAAGATTCTTACGAGCTTTTCTTTTCGCTATTTCAATATTTTCACTTACGCCAAGCTGCTTTGGTTCACTGTTTCCAGCCGCACCCAAGAAATAAAAAGCATCAAAAGAAGGGTTTTGAAGTCTGTTTGCTGTTTTTATGTTATTCTTCGCTATATTACGTTCAAGTTTTGCGGCCTGTAAATCAATATTATTTTCTAAAGCAGCATCAATCGCCTGATTCAGGTAAACTTTCTTTACATCCTGAACAGCAAAAAGCTTAGGCTGCATAAGCATTAAAAATATTAGCACCGAAAGAAGTTTCTTCATATATAAAAATTATACCAGAAACCTTCAGCATATAAAATCTGATAAATTTATATTCTGCTTACACCTAAGGCAAATAAAGAAAGCAAAAGTGAACCGAACAGGGCGCTTAAGAAGCCTTCAACTTCAAATCCGGGTGCAATCCAACCTGCAAGCATCAGCATTAATGCATTTATTACAAGACTGAATAGTCCTAGTGTCAGGATATTAATCGGAAGAGTTATGAGTTGTAAAAGAGGTTTGATAAAAGTATTAATAAGTGCAATTATAATACATACAAACATTGCGCTTATAAAATTATCAACTTCAATTCCTGGTACAATCCAAGACACAAAAATTATTAAGATTGCATACACAACCCATCTTATTAAAATATTTATCATATTATAAACCTCGTGATTTATATCTATAATAAATTAGTTGCTTAGAAAAACATCAGGAAATGTATCTAGTCTAGAATGGTAAATCTTCATTAAACTCGGTAATATTATTAATATACTCCTGCCTTGAAAAAGCATTCGTCTTACCTTCCTCAATTTTATTCCAAAGAGCTTCTATTGACACCTTCTGCTTACCAAGAAGTTCATTTAAAGCCTGTGCCTGCTCAGAATTTAAATTAATATCTTTAACCTTATTATTAAATTTACTAACATTTCGGCTAATAACTCGTTGTGCAGGTTTATGCAGCTGACTCAAAAGAGCTATATCTTCGTCTGTTACCGGAGTTTCTGTATAGATTTTCTCTGCTTCGCTTATTGCTTCATTAATTTGCGGCATTATTTTTTTATGCTTATTAATTAAATATTCAATTTTATTTTTTGCCTCCGTATAAGCCTCAATAGTCAGAGAATCATTCTTTACTTTTTCTTCTAAAGAGGCTGTCTGTCGCAAAATATTACTATAATAGAGATATGGAAATCCTAAATTAAAATCAGCTCTCTCAAGCTTTTTATCTTTTGCATAAATCGAAGGTGCAAGTTTAGCGAAAGTCATATTCTTTAAACCATTTTTGATATCTCTTTTTAGATTTTTGAAAGCCTCTGGTGCTTCACCTAAAAAATCTGGAACGTCAAATATACCGCTCTGTCTTATATTAACAGCCATTAAGGCTGCATCCTCTCCCGCATACCATTTTTTAGATTTTTCTTCTAAATAGTTAAATTCTGATTGATTTGCACTCCATTCACCAAGTCTTAACCTCTTTGCTTCTTTAAACTCAGCAGGATCAAAATCGGGATACACAAAAAATGGAGTTCGTATTAGATTGCGTCTTTTGCAAACTTTTTCCATTAATTCTTTCGTATTGGGATTATATTCCTTCAAAAAAGGTTTAATCACAGTTTCTATTTCTTTTGCAGCTTTTTTATTAACTAACGCCCCATTAAAATTCACTCTGTTGTTTATTGGTAAAATTTTCATAAACATATACTCCTTAATATACTTAATATACCACAAATAAAAGTTATACTTTTGTCGCATTTAATTACAAAGTATTTGGTTCATAATTCACATGTTCACATAAGAAAGGAGTTAACTCATGCATAAAGACGAAAAAGAACCTAAAGAAACATTAGGAGAAAAAGTAAAAGATAAGGCTCATGAAATTAAGGAAGATTTAAAAGAAGATGCCGAAAAAATGAAAGAAGGCGTAAAAAAAGGCGCTCATGACGTTAAAGAAAAAGCTCACGAACTAAAAGAAAAAGCCGCTGAAAAAATGGACGAAATGAAAGAAAAACACAAAAAAGCATAAACACTAAAAAAGAAACACCAGTTGGTGTTTCTTTTTTAGTTATTCATCAATTAAACCCAAATTATCATTTTCTGTTGCAATTTCTAACAGACGATATGAAAGGTAAGCACCAAGAGCAACTGCTTTCAAATCAATGCTTTCATCATGTTTTGCTACTTCAAGAATAGCACTGTTAACTTCAGGATTTTCTTCCTTCAAATACTGAACCATATTTTTTCTCCAGTTTTGCACATCCTGAAATGCTTCTGAAAAAACTTCTGATGATATATCTTCTGTTATAATTGGCAACATACTTCTCTTCTCCTATTTATTATTAGATTATATACTATCTTCAAAAAAGATACAATACACTATATATATTAAGAATTCTTTTTTATTTTTTTCTTAGAACAGCCCTCTTTTAGCTCAACTTCTCCATTAGCAATATTTTTACCTATTGATTTTTCAAGAGTAGCTTTTGCAGCATTATAATCATACATTGTTTGATAATATGTCAGCATAGCATTCTGATATTGAACTTGTGCATCTTTTAGCTCTATAGGATTGCCCACTCCAACTTTATACCTGCCATATGAAAGTTCGTAGTTTTCTTTTGCCTGTTTTAGCCCCAAGAATGCCACTGGAATTTTATTCTTTTTCTCTGTTAAAGAGTAGTATGATTCCTGAATTTCGTAATAAATATTATTTTTAGTATTTATTGCATTAGACTGTTCTCGAGAATATAAGGCCTGTGCTTCTTTAATTTCATTTTTTATAAGCATTCCGTTAATTGTCGGGAAGTTCAAATAGCCACCGTAGTTATAACCGTAATTAGATGTTGGATGGCTTCCGCCGATTTGATATTGTCCTTCTATTGTCAATTGCGGAAAGTAAGATTTTTTAACAAGTTTTACATTCTGCTTAGCTTCTTCGACCTTAACTTCTGCCAGCTGAAATTCTGGTCTGGAAGTTTGTGCCGTTTTTATAGCCCTATCTAAAGTAATATCACATGGTTCATACCTCAAAGTTTCAGTTACTTTATATTTATTTGAATAAGGAAGCCCCATGGTATTATTTAACTTTGCCATAGCAATATCAACAGCATTTTCTGCCTGGATTAAATTCAGTTTTGCATTACTAAGATTAACTTCTGCAATAGTTACATCAACTTTCGGTTTCGTTCCGACTTTATAAAATGCCTTTGCCTGATCATAAAAAGCTGCATATTTTGCTACCATATCTTCTGCGACTTTTTTTGCCTCTATTGCATATTGAAGATAGTAATAAGATTTTTTAACTTCACACAGGACATCATTAACCGTTCCAGTCAGAGTAATTTTATAGCCCTGACTATCTAATTTTCTTATTGTCACCTGATTTTGCGTAACCCCAAAATCATAGAGCATCTGAGAAGCACTTATCTGACCTAAAACCCAGTAATTGAAAGTTAAGTTTCGTCCTAATGCGTCAGATAACTGCAGCTGTTTAATTTTTGTATAGCCAGTTTGCCAGCCGAACTGCGGGAAATATGATGCCCATACCTGTCTAATTCTAGCATCAGATGCAAAAACATCCTGCATAGCAGCTTGTATGCGCGGATTATTACCCAATGCAAACTTCATACATTCTTCAAGACTAATATCAACAGTATTCTCGACACTACCATGAATAACCAGAGAATCATCACTTTCTTTTTTAGGTTCGACATCTCTGCTGTCGGGATACTCTTCCTTTTGTATGTCATTTCCCAAATCATTATCCTTATGCCAGAAAGCTGCCTGAGAGCTTATCAGTGACATCATTAAGAATATTATAAATATTATAAACAATCTTAATTTTTTCATTGATTTTTCCTTCGATTATTGATAAATTCTGCAGTTTTTTCTTTAACAACATTTGTCATTACGAAAAATGCCGGAACAAGAATACTTCCGAGGAATGCAACAGCGAGCATCCCCCCAAACACAGATACACCTATAGAATGTCTGCTTCCGGCACCTGCACCGTGAGCAAATACCAGAGGAAGAAGCCCCAGAATAAACGCTATATTTGTCATCATAACAGCTCTAAACCTTAACTTGGCAGCCTGCATCGCAGCATCTATATAATTTAAACCGGGCTGTCCATTTACCCCTTCCATTGCATCCTTAGCAAACTCAACAATCAGAATAGCTTGCTTTGTACTCAAACCAATTAACATAACCAAACCGACCTGAGCATAAATATCAAGCGAAAGTCCTGACACATATTGGAAGAAAATAGCACCTAATAATGCCACTGGAGAAATCATCAATACCGCAGCCGGAAGCATCCAGCTTTCATATAACGCAACCAGAAAGAGATACACAAATGTAAGGGCTAGCGCAAGAATTGGTCCTATTTGTCCGGATGATTGCTGTTCTTGCAACGAAGTTCCAGACCAGGCAAAGTCCATATCCTTAGGCAGAATTTCATCTGAAATTCTTGTCATAGCTTTCATTGCATCACCGGAACTTACACCTGAAGCAGGGTTTCCGTTAATAGTAATTGCTGGATACATATTAAATCTAGTTAATGAGTATGGCCCTACTATATTAGTTGTAGATATAACAGCTGACAATGGAACCATTTTTCCCTGATTATTTTTTACATAAATCTTGTTTATATCACTTAAAGTTGCTCTGTATGGTGCATCTGCTTGCATATAAACACGGTAAACTCTTCCATATTTATTAAAGTCATTTACATAAACAGCGCCGAACTGAGCTGCAAGCGTTGAATATATTTCCGAAATTGAAACGCCTTGGGCCATAGCTTTATCTTCTTCAATTTTGACAACAACCTGTGGCAGAGAAGACGTAAAAGATGTATACAAACTTGAGAATGCAGCATCACCACGTGCTGTTCTAAGTAATGATTGAGCCTCATCAAACAGTTGATCAGATGACCTATCGCCTTTATCCAGAAGTTGGTATTCAAACCCGCCGTACATCCCCATACCTGTAATAGCCGGAGGAGAAGATACAAAACCTGTTACTTCCGGATATTTTGATACAATTACATTAGCTTGCCTCATAATACTGTTCAAGGACAGTTTTGCACTTTTTCTTTTTGACCATGGTTCAAGCTTTAAAATACAGAACGCTGAATTTTCGCCATTCATACCATTTATCTGCATAACAGATACTACACCTGGAATTTTTACAAGCTCATCTGAAATAGTTTTTACAACATCTGCGGTCCTGGAAAGAGTTGCACCATCCTGTAGCTGAATCATTGCAAATAAGGCCCCCCTGTCCTCTTCCGGCAGGAAGCCTGTAGGACAAAGCCAGAACATAATTAAAATACCTATAATTATTCCAATTAAAGTATTCATCGTCTTTTTAGGAGCACGAACAAAATATTCCACAGTTTTAAGGTATTTATCTCTTATACTATTGAACCAGTTTTCAAATTTCTGTATAAATTCAAAATCTGTTTTTTCTTCTCCTGATTTTAAAATCATCGCACATAATGCAGGAGAGAGAGTCAACGCTACAACAGTTGACAACCCAATTGAAGTCGCAATACATACTGCAAATTGACGATACATTTGCCCTGATATACCACCCATAAATGATACCGGAACAAATACAGCCATCAAAACTAGAGATGTTGCTACAACAGCTCCAAAAACTTCCTGCATAGTTATTTCTGTAGCCTCCCGAGGCTGCTTACCTTCTTGGATATGCCTTTGTGTATTTTCCAATACTACAATAGCATCGTCAACAACAAGCCCTACTGCAAGAACTAAGCCAAAGAGGATTAAAAGATTTATTGAAAAACCCATTAATGCCATAAAAATAAATACCCCGATTAATGAAACCGGAATTGCGCAAAAAGGGATAAATGCAGCACGCGCAGTTCCCAAAAATAAATAAGTTACTGCACTAACGAGAATAATTGCCAGAACAATCGCACTAATAACTTCATGAATGGATTCTCGTACAAACTCTGTTGTATCGTATTGAGTAAAATATTCAATATCCGTTGGAAATTTTTTACTCAATATTTCCATTTTCTTTTCAATACGATTTACCAGATCAATGGTATTTGCTTCCGGAAGCTGTGATATTGAAATCATTGCAACATCACTTTCGCCAATTCTAACAGCAGAAGAATAGTTTTCTGCTCCAAGTTCTACACGAGCCACATCCTTTATACGAACATTAGAACCGTTAACATTTGACTTTACTATAATATTTTCAAACTCTTCTACAGTCTTCAATCTCCCCTTGGTTCTAAGAGTAAACTTCATCATCTGCGGATTATCCATTGGTTCAACACCAATATTTCCTGCAGGAGCCTGAGTATTCTGAGAAGTTATTGCAGCATTTATATCAGAAGTCGAAACACCTAAACTTGCCATTTTATCAGGTTTTAGCCAGATTCTCATAGAATAATCGCCCGCACCGAATATTTGCACTTGACCGCAGCCTTTTGTACGAGCAAGTTCGTCTTTTATGTACATCGTTGCATAGTTTGCAAGAAATAAAGAATTGTAAGTTTTATTTGGTGAAGTTAACGCAATAAACAGTGCACCTGCACCGCCTGTTGTCTTTTTAACAGTCAAACCGTAACGCTTTACTTCCTCTGGCAGACGGGGTTGAACCAATTGCAGCTGGTTTTGAACATTTACCAGAGCCATATCTGGATCTGCTCCAACATCAAAATATAATGTTAATTTGTAAGATCCATTTTTTGATTCAGAAGACATATAAAGCATATCTTCAATACCGTTCAATTGCAACTCAATAGGAGCAGCAATTGTAGATGTAATTACATCGGAACTCGCACCGCTGTATGTAGCACTAACAATTACCTGCGGAGGAGTTATTGAAGGATACTCTTCTAAAGGCAGAGTTGTAAGTGATATTAACCCTGCTAATATAATTGCAATAGAAATTACTATAGCAAATTTAGGTCGCTTTATAAATAAATTGCCTGCCATTATTTTTTCCCTGGTTTACTTAATTTACTTTTTATTTTTCCAAACAAACTTTGCTTATTTTGCCCTTCAGATTCTTTTGGCACAGCCTGAACAATTCTCACCGGACGTCCTTGAATGACTTTTTGCAGACCAGTTGCAATTATTCTGTCGCCGGCTTTTACCCCTTCTGAAACAATCCACATATTATCTTCTGTTTCACCCATAGTTTTTATATAAACCATCTTAGGTAAGTTTTTTTCATCAAGAACAAACAGATAGCGTCCTTCTTGATTTTCCATAGTAGCGCTTTGAGGAACCACCGGCATATCGTCCTTAGATTTTGAATATATTATTACCCTGCCAAAATCACCTTGAATTAACTCATCCTTAGGGTTAGGAAAAGTTGCTCGCAAAGTTATTGTACCTGTTGTTTCTTCGACCTTATTATCGTAAAAATCCTGAACCCCTTTGATATCATATTTTCGGCCTGTGCTGAAATAAAACTCTACATCTCTTTTTGCGTTTGCACCGTCAATTCTTACCAGCTCTGCATAGTCTTTGGAATTTAACGGGAATGTAATATACATAGGGTTTGAACTGTTAATAGTAGTCAAAGCGCCGCTTGCAGTTGAAACAAAGTTACCAACTGTAACTGCAATAATCCCAACCCTTCCGTCTACAGGAGATTTTACATGTGTGTAGCCAAGATTCCTCTGCGCATCTCTATAAGCGCTTTCTGCACTATCTAACTGCGCGGAGTATGCATCTGACTGTGCCAGAACATTATCATATTCTGATCGCGCAATATAATCCTGTTTTACAAGTTCTTTATACCGTGCAAGCTGTTTATCGTAATATTTAGACATTGATTTTGCATTATCAAGATTTGCCTTTGCCTGACTTGCTGCATACTGATATTGTTGAGGCTCTATCTCAAATAAAACCTGCCCTGCCTTTACATAATCGCCTTCTTTAAAATAACTCTTAGTTAAATATCCGCTAATACGCGCAAGAACATCTACTCTGTATTTTGAAACAACTCTTGCATTTGCCTGAAATTGGCGTGTTACATAACGGCTGCCGACTTCTGTAACTGTAACTGCTGGTATTGCGCCAAGCGCACGCTGCTTAGCAGTCTTAGCTTTGTCAAAATTTGAGATTAGCCAGCGGCCTAAAATTAAAGCCAGCACAACGACTATAATTAATATAATTTTATTTCTCATTAGCTCTCCAAGTCCTAAGTACTATTTATATTTTACGATAAACACATTATAGTATTATGTCTAATTTTAAACATAATACTAACAAAAAATATAAGTCAAATCAAGAAACCCATATGGGGAACATTTATTATTTTTCAATACGTAAATGCCTATCCGGCTCTTCCCCTATAGAAGTACTCTGGAGATTATATTGCTCTACAAGTTCGTGCTGAAGTTTTCTAATATGAGATGTCTGCGGTGCCAGCTCAATCATTAAAGCTCCATCCAATACTTTTTTTATTGCAGATTTAGCCTCATCTAAAGCTTTTTCTGCTTCATCGCTATATCCGGTCAAAGATTCTACATCACCAGGTTGTATATCAAGAGCATCTTTCAAAACTTTTTGTATTTGTGCCATTGAGTTTGTTTTCACATAGAATATCTGAACCCTGTATTCTTTGGCTGTACTTAGAATTTTTGCTCCGCCTTTTGCAAAGTTTTTATGAGCTATTACAATATCGGCATCTTCCACATTTCTTATAATTTCTACATTTAAATTCAGGCGTTCAATAAGTTTCTCCACAATAGTACGTGAAACTGCATACAGATATAATTTTTTAAGCGGTTTAGCCTGTTCAACATATTTCTGGCGCGAAAAAGAAAAGTTCATCTTGTTATCCGCCGGAGTCTGAAGTTCCTGTTTAGCCTCTTCTATAACAACAGGTTTATCAAGTTCTTTTTGTTCCACTTTTCTAATTTCAGGGCGGATAGGCCAGCCGCGTAAAATATAATCAACCGCTTCTGATGTATTTTTGTATACAGCGAGAGTATTTCTATCAAGAATTTCTATTACAATATCAAAAGTTGGCTGTTTTTCTCTTTCAAGAACTGTTTTTTGCGACGCTTCTTTTTGCCTCATCATCACCAAGTGTTACTGATTGTATGCCGCCGACCAAATCTGAAAGCGTCGGGTTTTTAATCAAACTTTCTAAACAGTTACCGTGCGCTGTTGCAATCAGCATAACACCGCGTTCTGCAATAGTTCTTGCGGCCTGAGCCTCCGGCTCGGTTCCGATTTCATCTACTACAATAACTTCTGGTGTATGGTTTTCTACAGCCTCTATCATTATATCTTTTTGTAATTCCGGCTGAGCAACCTGCATACGTCTTGCTGACCCGACTGCCGGATGAGGAACATCTCCGTCGCCGGCGATTTCATTAGAAGTATCAACAATAACTACACGCTTACCAAGCTCATCTGCTACAAGCCTGGAAATTTCTCTAAGCTTAGTTGTCTTACCAACCCCCGGAGGCCCTAGAAATAATATACTTTTTCCCTGAGTACAAATATCTTTGATACAAGCAATTGTACCAGTTACTACACGACCGATACGACAGGTAAGGCCTACAACTTTTCCCTGCCTGTTTCTAATCGCACTTATTCTATGAAGAGTGCCGGGGATACCAGAACGGTTATCGTGTGTAAATTCCTGCAGATGGGAAGTTACAAAAGAAATATCTTCATCGTTTACAAAATCGCAATTTAATTTTTCAATCTTTCCGCCGGCATGTCTTACCTCCGGTACTCTGCCTATATCAAGTACAATTTCTATAACATCATCCAACCTGTCAGACGACAAATTTTCAACAACTTTTCGGGGCATAACTGCTAAGAGTCGTTCGAGGTCATTTTGAAATTGTAAATTGCTCATCATTCTTATATGAAATGCCTTTCTGCTTCCGCATTTGGCTGATAACGATTCAACTTTGATCTCCTATTTATATTATACCATATTTTTTTGAGTTTGCTATATTTTTATGAATAAAAAAGCGGGACTTGAAAGTTCCGCTTAAATACCTTATTCTTTATTTCTCAAATCTCTCTCTCGTTATGCTTTGCTTTCGCCTTTATCTTGGACTTTTGCAGCCTCTTCTTTCTCTTTTTCTTTATCCGCAGCCGCTTTATCTTTATCTTTATCTTGTTCCTCAACATACATTGTTGCGAACTGTTCATACAAATCTGAATCTTGTAATATTTCATCTAACTCAAGATAAGCATTTTCATCTTTGTTAGCTTCAACATATTTATTGCCGTCAATATCATATTTCTGTGCCTGATTTTGAGTTAATTTATCAGCACCAATTGTTTTTACTATAAAATTCTTTAAAACATTTGCATTAATATTAGTTGACATCTTTTTGTCTCCTTATGTTTATTCATCTTACATATATTAAAAGTATATAAAAAATATCGAATTTCACAAAGACAAAAAATCTTTACAAATCTTTACAGAAGTATGAATTACAGAGCTTCCAATGCAGCTATTTTCATAAGTTTAGTATCAGGAGATTTTCCTGTCCAGATTTCAATGGCCCTCTCTGCTTGATAGATAAGCATATCTAAACCACCTACTGTCTGGAGTCCTCTTTTTTGAGCTTCTTGAATAAGAACTGTTTTAACAGGATTGTACACAATGTCATAAATAAGAGTTTCAGGATTTAATTTATCCAAATCAGTTTTTTCCAAAGGCATTTGGTCTGCCATAAAACCCTTCATTCCAATAGGCGTTGCATTTACAACTATTGAAGTTCCTTCTAGAGAACGGATATTTTGTATCTGGTATACATTGAAATTGATTTCAGGAAACTTCGCCCTGACATATTCAAGAGTTTGTCTTGAATTAATTATATTTCTGGTATAAAAATCAATTTCTTTTACCCCTTTTTCTGCAAGCCCCACTACAGCTGCTCTGGAAGCTCCGCCAGTTCCTAAAATGCTCGCATTTTTTCCTGCTAAATTAATTGTTTCGGGAATAGCTTTTTTAAACCCATAAATATCAGTATTATACCCGAAGAAAGACTTATCATCACCAACTTTTACTGTATTAACACATCCTGCAATATTTGCATAATCATCAATATCATCAAGAAATAGCGACATTGGAACTTTTAACGGAATTGTAACATTAAACCCGTTATATCCATTAGTTTTTATGAATTTAATTCTATTAATCAAATCCTCCGGAGGGGTTTCCATAACATCATATGAACCCTCAAGTCCGATGCTTTTAAGTCCGGCTTTTTGAATAACAGCCGAGATAGAGTGACCTAAAGGATAGCCTATAATTCCAAGTTTAAACATACTCTCTACCTCCAGTAGAAGTAATTATAACATAAAGTATCCTCTACGCCAAGTAGACTATAACAATTGCAGTGCTATAGATGGCGATTGGTTTGCAGCAGCAAGAAGTGTTGCAGAAGCCTGTTGTAATATCTGACTGCGAATGTAAGCACTTGACTCTTCTGCTATATCTGCATCACGTATTGTTGATTGAGTTGAAACGAGATTATCATAAGATACTTTGATTTGTTCCAGTGCACTCATTAGACGGTTTTCTAGTGCTCCTAGTTCTGTTTGCTTTAATGCAATCTTTTTTAGATAATAATCAATACTTTCAACTCCTATTTGTTTTTCACCCAAAAAGCTGAATAACTCTATACCATCCAATGATAAATCCATAGAATAGCCTATTTTACCTGCTTCATTTCCATTAATACCAACTTGAAAAAATGGTGATTTAAACGATTGACCTTCAAATGTTGTAATATTATTCAACACAACTGCACCATACAATTCTCCACCGACAGCACTTCCTTTGTAACGAGAATCATAAGAACAATTGGTTATAGTTAATGGCAAGATACCAACACCTTCTTTGTGTGAAAGTGCACCTACAATCACTCCAGCCAATTCTTCATTAACATTAAATACTTGACAATTTTCTATTTGTACATTTCTACCATGAGGAACATCATTAATATAACAACCTCCTGTTATTCCACCAGCGCCCCATTCTTTTGTTAAAGATTTTATAGAACTGTAAGAGCTGCAATTCCTCATGATAGTATTCCCCATGAGTCCAGAAATTCCTCCAGCATATTTTGTGGAGGTTACACTAACATCGGAATAACAATCTGTAATCAATGTAGTACCATGCCACCCTGCTAAATGTCCAAATAAGCCCCCTGCATTGCCTCCAGCACTATTTATCTTGCCGCCTTTTACGTAACAATTGCTAATTGTAACATTTTCGACATATCCAGCTAATGCTCCGGTTCCCGTGTTCAATGTTATATCAACATCTTCTATTCCTAAATTTTTAATTTCACATCCACTTCCGCAAAACCCAAATAACCCGAGCATTTCTTTCTTAGTAGCACTATTCATGTACAGATTTGAAACAACATAACCATTACCGTCAAATTTTGTACGAAAACGTACTCCATTACCGATACTCACCCAGCCTTCACCTTCTGAGTATTCGCTCAAATCAATATCTGCGCCCAGAACAAATTCAGCTCCCCCTACTTCTATCAAACCATTATTTGTCATTGTTGCAAGTTTTGCTAATTCTTTTGCAGAAGATATTGAATAAGTACCGCTTGTAAGTTTTACGGTTTCATCTACTGACTCAAGAGTTGTCATAGCACTGGTATCACGGTGTACAACCTCATTCACAAATCCAGACCGGGTTTCTCTTGACGGAGTTGTAAACAACTTATCGCCGTATTCTGTATTATTCAGAATTCTTGATATTTCAGCAGTAAGCGCACTAGCTTCCTTATTAACAGCACTCAAAGAATCCTTTCCGTAAGTACCATTTTGAACAGACATTTCCAAACTTCTCAATCTGGCAAGTATATCAGAAACCTGCGATAAACCTGAGTTTGCACTCTGAACCATATCCAAACCCATCATTGCATTATCTTCTGCTACTTGATAGGCTCTTATTTTTGTTGATAAGTTTGTATTTATTGAATAATTAGCAGCATTATCTTTCGCGTGGTTTATCTTAAAGCCGCTTGTCATCCGCTCGATGGCAGTATTTAATCCATTGGTCGATAATTTTAAATTAGATTGTACAATCAAGCTCGATAGGTTAGTATTTATATTAAGCATACTAACCTCCTAAACGCTAGATCTCTAGGATGTTTTGCCCCCCCCCCCTACAGCCGTAAGGGTTACAGGGTGATTGACCTGAACTATTTTCAAATTAATTATCATTGATAAGCACATATCCTTATATAACTATTATATATTAGATAAATATAATTGTCAAGTTATAGTTATTTTATATCAATAACACTTACCCCGTCGCCGCCTTCTGCATCCTCACCGACTCTGAACTTTGCGACATACGGAGATGTTGAGATAAAATCTCTAATTGCAGATTTTAATGCACCAGTACCGTGTCCGTGTATTATGTAAACAGGAGAAAGGTTAGCAAGGCTCGCCTTATCAAGATATGCTTCCAAATCATCAAGTGCCTCTTCGACTCTTTCGCCTCTTAAATCTAAAGTATTTGAAATATCAAGCCTTCTTACTGCAAAGGAGGTATCTTTTTTCATTGCCCCGAGAGGAAGATTAACTTTTTTGGCTAATTGCGGGTTATAAACAGCCAGCTTTTCTTTTTTAACCTTTGTTTTTATCATCCCCATCTGAATATAAAGAGCATTGTTTTTATCCGGCAGAGAAAGTATTGTTACCTGCTGGTTCAAATCCTTAATCATGACCTTATCATTAACCTGAACCTTATCCCAATCAAGCTCAGTATACTGCTCTTTTTCTTCCAGAGCGTGTAAATCTGAACGAAAATTTTGCTCCAGCTGTGCTAAACGTGCGTAAGATCTTCTGGCAATCTTTTCAGATTTCTCACGTCTTAGTTCTGTAAGAATGTCTTTTATCTCTCTTTTTGCCTGCTCTAACTGACCCTCAAATCTGTCTTTTATTATCTTTAAAGATTTTTTCTTTTCCTTTTTATGCTCATTCAGTTCTTTCTCATAATGTTTTTTGAGTTCATCAGCCTCTGCATTGCGGGTTTCAGCTTCTTTTAAATTTGTATCAAGTCTTTGCTGTGTATCTTGAAGTCTTTCTACTACAATACTTGAAGTATCTCGCTGGGTAATCAGCAGTTCTTTTGCTTTCCAGACCATATCATCACTCATACCCAGATTTGAAGCAATTGAAATTGCGTTACTTAAACCAGGTATACCAATTATAAGTTTATAAGTAGGAGATAAAGACTCAACATCAAATTCCACACTTGCGTTTTTAAAATAAGGATCAGTGTACTCAAGAGTCTTTAATTCACCGTAATGAGTTGTAATAATTGATTGAGCCTGTTTTTTTACAAGCTCTTTTAATATAACTTCCGCAAGAACAGCTCCTTCTTGCGGGTCAGTACCAGCACATAATTCATCAATAAGCACAAAAGTTTCACTGTCTGCTATCTCTAAAATATCAATAACATTTGTCATATGAGATGAGAAAGTTGAAAGATTTTGCAGGATGCTCTGTTCATCACCAATATCGGCAAGAATTTTTTCAAAGGGATATATATGCGCTTCAGCACAGGGTAAAAACATTCCTGACTTCATCATCAAAATAAACAATCCTACAGTTTTTAGAGCAACCGTTTTACCGCCTGTATTAGAACCCGTAATAATAATTGATTTGTAATCTTTACCTATCTCAAAATCATTTTCTACGATTTTCTCAACCCTGCCGATCAATAAAGGGTGACGCATCAAATCTATTTTAATGCTTTTATCTCTATTAACACCTGGTTCCACAGCCTGAATTTTGACAGCATATCTTGCTTTTGCAAAATGAAAATCAATTTGAGCTAGCAGGTGTTCCGTTTTTATTAAATCATCCATAAACAAACGGACTTCGTTGCTTAAGACTGTTAAAATTCTTATAATTTCTGCATAAATCTTTGATTTCAGTTCTCTTATTTTGTTGTTTACAGGAACAATTTGTGCCGGCTCTATATAAAAAGTTTTATTTGTTGCAGATACATCATGTACGATGCCGCCTACTTTACTTTTAGAAGAAGCTTTGACCTGAAAAACAATTCTGTCATCTCTTAATGTATAAATATTTTCCTGCAAATGTTTTTGAAACTCAGGAGAATTCATAAGCTCCTGAACCTTCTGTTTTAAATTAGATTCCGTATCGCGTAAAGATGCATAAAGCCCTTTTAATTCAGGGTTAGCATTTTGTTTTACGGTAAAATTATCATCAAATGTATTGAGGATTTTCTCTTCAAATTCTTTATTAGAAAATAAATCATCTGCAAGCTTTTGCATTGAAGCATCAAAAGGTAAGTTTTCTTTTAAGAAATTTCTTACAATTCTTGATGTTCTCATTGATTTTGCAATATCAACAAGTTCTTCCTCAACAAAGTATTCATTTCTCTCTCGAAGTTTTGCAAAGTCAGGTATTTTTTCTATCGGGATATCACGTGCTAAATCCAAGACATCCTTTGCTTCACGCGTAAGTATGAGCTGTGCTTGAATATCTTCCGGCTTTACAAATGGAGTCAAGTCAAGACAAAGTTTTCTTGACTGCTCGGTCTTTGCAAACTTTGCTAATTCGGCTAATATTTTATCATATTCTAGTGCTTTTTGTGATTTTTGGACAATACTCATTATAAACTGATTATATGTAATAAAAATTTTTGTGCAATAAGAA
>ENA-OPNB01000956-OPNB01000956.1-human-gut-metagenome-genome-assembly--contig:-NODE-956-length-24168-cov-9.797080_pt1 | contig 24168 bp, 17 predicted proteins | sample MGYA00241528_ERZ501754 | MGnify/ENA primary metagenome ERZ501754 (study PRJEB25962, sample SAMEA2042646) | human gut metagenome | biome: human gut; feature: human-associated habitat; material: faeces... | reverse complement strand
CCCATTTCTTTGATCAGCTTGTCTCCTGGACGCACATGCAGATGATAGGTATTGGACAGTTCCACCTGACATTTGATCTCTTTGAGATCCATTGTTGAAACAGCACCCTTGATTGCGGCCACCGTTCCCACATTCATAAACACCGGCGTCTGAATATCTCCGTGCACCGTATGAAACACCGCACGTTTCGCACTGCCTTCCTGTTTTAACAACTCATATGTAGCCATTTTCTGTTATTCCTCTTTCTTTTTATTTACTTTCGAATTCTGCGGATCAAAATACCGTTGGACAAAAGGGTGGAATCTATGTAATGTCGTTCAAGCAGAATTTCTCCCTGCGGCACTACCTCGACATCTTCCTCACAGCAGTTAATCAGCACTTCCACATAACAATCCGGAAAATCCACTTTCTGAAACTGGATCACACGCCTGTACGCTGCATAATCATTCGGAAAATGAAAATTACGGCTTTTTAAGAGCGGTTCCTGCCGGCGCAGATGAATCAGTGTAGATATGATCCTGCTGCGCTCTGCATACTTTCCGGCCTCAATATCCGACCACGGCATACATCTGCGGCAGTCCGGATCATAGCTTCCTTCCATGGCAATTTCTGTTCCGTAGTAAATGCACGGACTTCCCGGCATTGCAAAAAGCACAGCAATCTGTGCAAAATATTCATCCAGATTCTTCACATCCGAGCGAAGCCGCTTGGTATCATGCGAATCGAGCAGATTAAACAGCACATCATTGGTCTGCTGCATATAGCTTGTATAGCAGCGGTTGATTGTATACTCAAAGTCTTCATTCGTCAGGCTCTTATCAATCCAGAAATCCTTGATACTTTGTCCAAGCGGATAATTCATTACCGCATCAAACTCATCTCCGCGCAACCACGGAAGTGCGTTGTGCCAGATTTCTCCGAGAATATAGATATCCGGGTTGATCTCCTTGACCCGCGCATGCAGTTCTTTGCAGAACCTGTGGGAAACTTCATTTGCCACATCCAGACGGATTCCATCGATTCCGTAATTTTCCACCCAGTTGGCACAAATATCTACAAAATATTTGCGTACTTTCGGATTGTTTGTATTGATCTTTGGCATGGAATCAAAAAAGGCAAATGTATAATACTGTTTCTTCTTTGCCGCCTGCCCGTTTTTATCAAACGGCCATTCATTGATCATAAACCAGTCATAATATTCCGACTCCGGTCCCTTTGCAAGCACATCCTGCCACGGTGCGAAATAATATCCGGAATGATTGAACACACCGTCAAGCATTACGCGGATGCCCCGCTTATGCGCTTCCTTCACAAGGTGTTTAAAGGTTTCCTCATCGCCAAAACGCGGATCAATCTTCGTATAATCCGTGGTATCGTATTTGTGATTTGACGGAGCTTCGTTGATCGGTGTCAGATACAGACCGTTGATTCCCAGATTCTGCAGATAATCCAGCTTGTCTGTAATCCCCACCAGATCTCCTCCGAAACATTCCTCATTGGTCACGCTTCCATGCTCTCTCCACAAAACCACATTCTCAGGATCATTGGAAGGATCTCCGTTGCAGAAACGATCCGGGAAAATCTGATACCATACGGTATCATTGACCCATGCCGGGGTACGCGGTACATCACAGGGATTCATCCACGGGAAAACAAAGCACTGACGGCTTCTGCCCTCCAGATGCATCTGTTCGCTGCTGACAAACCCGTCTTCAAAATAAAACCAGCTTTCCTCCTCTGTCTGAAGTTCAAAATAATACTTCAGACGCTTGTACTCCGGACGCACGGTTGTGGTCCACCAGATCTGATTTTTTAACCGCTTTTTATATATGATCGGCTCCTTTTTTCCATCCCAGTGCTCCCCACCGCCTAATATTCCCGCGGCAAACGGATCTCCGAGTATAATGGATACCGATTTTACATCGTAGCCCGTTTTTATATTGATAATCAGCTCATCCTCATTCAGCGGATAACAGTAATTGTCACTCGCCTGATGATATACTGCGTTAAATTCCATATGTTCCCTCTCTCTTTTTTATGTCTATTTCCTTTAAATATTACCATATCTCTCTTGACTATTCAATGCGATGTTTTTTATAATATCTCTTAGAATATTAACGTTTTTAAGGAGGCATTTATGGCAGGCTCATCATTTGGCAATTTATTTCGTATCACCACATGGGGGGAATCCCACGGTAAAGGCATCGGTGTTGTTGTGGATGGCTGTCCTGCCGGACTCAGCCTCTGTGAAGAAGATATCCAGAAATTTTTAGACCGGCGTAAACCCGGACAGTCCAAATTTACCACACAGCGCAGGGAAAGTGACACGGTAGAAATCTTATCCGGTGTTTTTGAGGGAAAAACAACCGGTACCCCGATTTCCATGATGGTCTGGAACAAGGACCAGCACTCTGCCGATTACAGTGAAATTGCCTCCTACTACCGGCCGGGACATGCTGATTTCTGTTTTGACGAAAAATACGGATTTCGTGATTACCGCGGCGGCGGACGCTCCTCAGGGCGCGAAACGATCGGACGCGTTGCCGGCGGTGCAATTGCGATCAAAATTTTAGAGCAGATGGACATCTCCATACTTGCCTACAGTCAGGCAATCGGTCCGGTGTCCATTGATCCTGCCCGGTTTGATCCCGCAGAAATTTCAAAAAACAAGCTGTATATGCCGGATGCAACAGCCGCAGCAAAAGCCAGCGCATATCTCGAAAAATGTTTACAGGAACAAAACTCCAGCGGTGGCATCATCGAATGTCAGATTTTTGGGCTTCCCGTCGGACTCGGTGATCCCGTTTTTGAAAAACTTGATGCGAATCTGGCAAAAGCAATCCTCTCGATCGGTGCCGTAAAAGGCTTTGAAATCGGAGCCGGATTTGGTGCAGCTACCGCTACCGGACTAACCAACAACGATGCATTTTGCATGGAGAATGGACATATCTCCAAGAGAACCAATTATTCCGGTGGCACGCTCGGTGGCATGAGCGATGGCTCGCTGTTATTTTTCCGTGCAGCCGTCAAACCGACACCGTCCATTGCAGCAACACAGCAGACCGTCAACAAAGACGGAAAAGAAATTGAGATCAGCATCAAAGGACGACACGATCCGATTATCGTTCCGCGTGCAGTGGTCGTTGTTGAGGCAATGACAGCTATCACGATTTTAGATGCGCTCCTTTCCAACATGACCGCAAGACTTGACCGGATTATTGATTTTTACAGACAATAACGTTTAATCACAATAAAAATTGGCAGTGAGGCTACGATGCAACAGCTTCACTGCCAATTTTTTCTTGTTTATTTTTCGTAAAGAAATTCTTCCGGCAATGTAACGTTAAAATCTTTTGCCAGATCCCGGAAATTGTCCGGAGTGATCGTCTGAAGCTTATCCGGTCTCATGGATAACATCTTCACAAGAATTTCTGCCGATTTCTCAGCGGTGTGCATCAGACCGAATGTCAGATCAAAATCTTCGCCTGCTGCGAACATTCCGTGATGTGCCCAAATGGCCAGATCATACTTTTTCATCAGTTCACTTGTTGCAACCGCGATCTCTCTTCCTCCCGGAACCATCCACGGAACAACACCGACACCGTCCGGAAAAACAACCGGACACTCCGTTGCCATCTCCCACAGTTCTCTCGTAAACACTTTATCTTCGAGTGGAAGTACAAATGTGAGTGCAATAATATTGGTGGTATGTGCATGATAGACCACACGGTAATTTGGATTTTGAAGTTTTTTTACTTCGAGATTCATCAAATGACTCGGAAGCTCGGAAGTCGGTCTGCCTCCATTGACCAGCCCCCAGACAATACGGTAATTTTCACCTTTTTCGTCCAGTTCAATCATGCAGATGGAATCTTCCGGCTTAATGATCACATTGCGGAAATACTTACCGCTTCCCGTAACCAGAAAAAACTCGCCGGCAAGATTCGGTACACTTGTGCCAATTGGCTGCCATTCCTTCGCCTTAAAATTCTCTTTTATCAATTCTACTTCTTCCGGTTTTACACGATAAGAAAGGTTTCCACCATTTCTCTCATGCCATCCCTGCTCCCATCCGTCATTCGCCATGCGGATAAATTCCTGTACAAATTCTGCATCTAAAAAATTCATAATTATAATTCCTCTTTTCTATTCTTTTTTAATTTCTCTTTTCCAATACTTCGTTCTCATACTTTTCGATTTCATCATAGAAATGAAGATCATCAACGACGCCCTCACGTCTTAAGTACTCATCCCATATCTCACCGATCGGCAACATCTTCACCGCCTCATTCATAACCATAAGTTTGCTCATCTGATTCGTATCCTGAAGCGCTTTGAGCATTGCATTCGGTGTACATAAAGCTATAAGAAGGGCTTTCTGCCAGCTTCGAAATCCTGTTGCAAGTGCCGAAACACGGTTGATACTTGCATCAAAATAGTCCAAAGCCATATAGACACGGTCAAGCGCATTATCTCTTACAATTTCTTTTGCCATCTCCTTCGTCTCATCATCAAGAATCAGCACATGATCGGAATCCCAGCGCACACCTCTTGTGATATGCAATGCAAATTCCGGATAAAAGCAGAGCATTGCCGGAATCTTGTCAGATACATACTCCAGTGGATGATAATGTCCGTTGTCCATAAGTGGCATACAGCCGTCATGTAAAGCAGCAAAACTAAGTGTAAACTCAGCCGATCCGACTGTGTAAGACTCCACACCTATACCGAAAACTTTTGACTCCACACAAGGCTTTACGAGGTTATGATCGTATGGCTCCGATAAGATCTGCTCGATGGAATCCTTGTATCGCATACGAGGTCCCATACGGTCTGCCGGAACATCTTTAAATCCATCACCGGTCCAGATGTTCATAACGCAAGGCATTCCGGTCTCTTTTGCAAAATATTCCGAGATGCGGATGCATGCCTTTCCGTGATTGATCCAGAAACGTCTTGTCTCCTCGTCCGGACTCGAAAGTGTCTGACCGTCCTTTACTTTCTCGTGTGAGAAAAAGGTCGGATTAAAATCGATACCCATATGATGCTTCTTGGCAAATTCTACCCATTTAGCAAAATGCTTTGGTTCAAGCGCATCTCTGTCTGCAAATTCCCCCGGTGCAAAGATTGCATAAGATGCATGTATGTTTAATTTTGCGGTTCCCGGCATCAGTCTCATCGCTTCTTCCATATCTGCCATCAACTGTTCCGGCGTTCTAGCACGGCCCATATAATTACCGGTCGTTTGAATGCCTCCAGTAAGTCCTCCGTCATTGTCAAAACCGATCACATCATCCAGCTGCCAGCAGTGAAGCGATACCGGAACTTTCTTTAATGTCTCGATCGCCTTGTCGGTATCCACACCGAGTGCTGCATATTTTTCTCTTGCTGCTTCGTAATTTGTCATGTCTCTTCTCCTTTACTTTTCGTATTTATGAATTGGGAAGGAAGCATAAACACATTGTCTTGCCTCCTTTAAGTTTTCTAATTCTCCCGCTGCGATCATCTGCGCACAGAGATTACCGATCGCAGTCGCTTCCGTCGGTCCTGCATAGATTGTCTTCTTCGTGAAAAATGCGGTCAGTTTGTTCAGATAATCCGCATTGGCACCGCCACCAACGATCTGAATACAGTCGTATGTTTTTCCGGTCAGTTTCTCAATCTCCTTTGCTGTATCGGCATAGCATTTTGCGAGACTGTTGTAGATCACACAGGCAACTTCCGCAATGCCCTGTGGCACCTGCTGTCCACTCTCTTTACAGGCTTTCTGCACCTCGCTCGTCATATGCTCCGGCGCAAGAAATCTCGGATCGTTGGCATCAACAAAAGAAGGAATCGTCTGCTTTGACGCAAGTTCGCTGATCTCTCCAAAACCAAGTTCCGGGGCTATCTCCTTTCGCACCGACTGGATCATCCAGAGTCCCATAATATTCTTAAGATAGCGGAAGCGATAATCGTATCCGCCCTCATTCGTCATGTTATGCTTTCTGCTTTGCTCATCACAGGCAGCTTCTTTCAATTCGGTTCCCATCAATGACCATGTTCCGGAACTGATATAAAGTGGCTGTTCCTCTTTGGATGGAACTGCCATCACTGCAGAAGCTGTATCATGCGTTGCCGGCAAGACTACTTTGCATTCAAAACCTACCTGTTTCTGAATAGAATCCGCCAAGTTTCCGACAATGCTTCCCGCCATCATAATTGTCTGAAAGAGGGTTCTCGGATATCCCAGCCGATCAATCAATGCCCAGTTCCAGTCATTGGCTTTCGGATCAACCAGCTGTGTTGTTGTCGCGTTCGTATATTCCTGTAACTTATTTCCCGTCAAAAGAAAGTTAAAATAATCCGGAATCATAAGCATACTTTGTGCCCTATCCAGGCTTTCCGGATTCTGCTGCTTAAGCGCCATTAGCTGATAGATCGTATTAAACTTCTGCTTTTGAATACCCGTAATTTCATACAAATCATTTTCCGAAATAATCTCATATACCTGCTTGTCCATCCCATCCGTTCTCGCATCACGATATGCCACGGCATCACCAATTCTTTGTCCCTGATCATCCAACAATACAAAATCTACAGCCCAGGTATCGATTCCCATACTATACGGAATCTTTCCTATATCCGCACATTTCTTCATTCCGGTTTGAATTTCCCAAAAAAGCTGATCCACATTCCACACTTTATGTCCGTTATGTTCCTGCATTCCGTTTGGAAATCGATAGATCTCCTCTAAGACAATTCGCCCGTCTTTCTTATGCGCAAGAATATGGCGTCCACTCGACGCTCCGATATCAATCGCCAGATAATATCTGTTTTCCATTGTCTGCCCCCTTTTTCTCTTATCTGATACACCAAAAAGATAACAAAAATAAGGACAGCTTTTTAGCCTCTGATTAGACTAAAAAACTGTCCTTATTTTCTGAATAGCCTTTATTATCTTCTCATATGTTTTTCTTTCTTTTCTTCATACATGCGCTTGTCCGCCGATTCGATCAACTGATTTAAATCATCAATCTCGTCAGATGCATGTACGGAACATCCGATACTGGCAGACAATTGGTAGATTCTCTTCTCGTTTTGATTTTCTTTTTCCATTGTATTTTTTATCTTACTTACGATCATCTGCATCCGCTTGGCATTCGTACAACTCCCAAACACCACAAATTCATCACCTCCATAACGCATTACCAGACAATCCTTCGGAACTGATGCCTTTATCACATCTGCCATCTCGCGTATGAAAGCATCGCCGACCTTATGCCCTAACCCATCATTGACACTCTTTAGACCGTCAATATCTAAAAAAATCATAAATGCCCGCCGATGTTGTCCTTTAATCCGTTCAACAACCGCATTTGCGGAATAAAAAAAGCCACTCCGATTGAACACCTGTGTCAGCATGTCATACTTCCACATACGGTTGATCTTCTCATTCATCTGATTGATCCATTTCCATTTGCGAATATTTTCGAGTGCCATACCGATATTAACCGTCCATAAATATGCAAGCTCACTTTTTAACGCAAAGACACTTCCATCCGAGACACAATATCCATAACATATTTTTTGATAATAAATTGGTGTCACTATGTAGAATGTTTTCTGTAATTTATTTCTCATTTCATAAGGCAAAATTTCCTTTGACGGAAATTTTCCATAGGAGTCAAACTTTCTATCATGATAGGCAAGCGGTATATGAACCTTTTGGGTATAGTGCTCACAAATCGCTTGTTCTCTGATATTAGTTTTTATGTCATCATACGCAAACAACTTTTTTTCATCACACAGGCAAAGATAAAACTCTTTCATATCTGATCGGATAACATATTTTTTTAACCGCGAACACAATTCTTCCACACTCTCAAGCCCGGTCAGATCGAGTTCCATACTTTTTAACGCATCTAGTGCCTCCTCATAGCTTAAGCATTGGTTCTGATATTCCACTCGAAGATCCCGGATCGACTTTGGTGTCTGGCAGTTACATCCGCAGCTTTCCCGATACAGAATCTGGGTTTCCAATTTCACAGATGTATGACTTTGTGCATCAAAAAGCAGATCGACCGCCTTTTCCCCGAGCATTTCCTGTCTGCGATCAACGGTCGTCAAAGACGGAATATAAAATGCGGACAGCTCATCATTGTCAAAACCGGTTACTACGATATCTTTTGGGATTTCATAACCATACTGCTGCAAGCGCTCCATTCCGCCGATCGCCATCGCATCATTTGCAAATACAATTGCCTGCGGCGTCTGGTTTTTCATAAAATATTCGATGGCTTTTCTTCCGCTTTCACGATTATAATTTCCGCAGTAAACCTGACAATCACAAACAGGAATGCCATGCTCTTCCATAGCATCCCTATATGCCCGATAACGTTCCATTCCTTCTTTGCCCTGTAGAATACCGCACACATAATTGATTTTTGTCAGATGATGTTTCTTTATCAGATGTTCTACAATACGTTTCTGGCTATTGTAATCCGATATTCCGACATTATGCATTCCATCAATATATTCATCAACACTTACCGCTGGAATCCTGCTCTCTTTTATCCGGTTCATCAACGAGTTGGAAGCCGGTTCATATTGTATTGAATTTTTCATAACGATCACACCATCGTAGGTAGTAAGATCCGGAAGTTCCATAATTTGAAATGCTCCGACTTTGTTTTCTTCCGACTCATCATAGTTCACAAAGCATGTAAAAATAAATACATCCGTATCGAATTCCGCAGCACGTCTTAATACACCGTCGATCACACGATTCTGATTATCAAAACTGATTGCACCTGCAAGAAACGCAATTTTTTTTCTCATGTTTCCCATCTTTCCCTGAATCTGATCCTAAATTTTCTGAAAACGATTCATTTCTTCCATAAGATGTTTTGAAGAGTCAACGTTTTCCGTTGCTTGTTGTCGAATGTTCGTGATAGAATTTGCAAGATCAGACACATTTTCTGTTGCACTGCTAATTCCCTGTGCATTTTCTTCCACAACCGTTGATATGTTGGTGATTCCATTATTCATCTCAGCCATAACCTTATGTAATGCCGAAATATTATCGTTAAAACCAGCCATAACAGAATCCATATGCTCTGCCTTCTCATAATACGTATCCGTAGCACCTTCAAATCCAACGTAATCACTCATAATCCGATTTTGTACAAAGTACATAAGATTTTGTGCATTCTCCATAAGTTGATTTACTGCCGATATCACTTCTACACTAATACTCTGAATATCATTTGCAGTATTTTTACTGTTTTCAGCCAATTGTCGAATTTCTTCAGCCACAACAGCAAAACCTTTCCCTACTTCTCCGGCACGCGCAGCTTCAATAGATGCATTTAAAGCCAGAAGATTTGTCTGACTTGCAATATCAAGAATATCATTGGTTAAATTATTTATATTTGTAATCTGCCTGCTCGCCTCTATCGAAGAAAATAAAGCATTCTGTTTTTCATTAATAAGATTTGAAATTTCATTTTTCTTCTTTTCAGTTTCTTCTTTTACGCCAATTGCCAAAGCTTTAATATCGGAAGAAATGGAAACACATTCCTTCGTCTGATCACCTACATTATTAACAAACTCCAATATCTCATGTGTATTCTTCATAAGCCCTTCAATTGAAGATGCTATTTCTTCCATACTTGCCGTAATTTCTTCCATCGTCGTAGCAATATAATTTACATTTTCGCTGGAACTGTTCACTTCTGTATTCATCACCCCAAGAGAATTCTGCATTGACTCCGATTGGTGGTGAACTTTACGAATAACCATCTGTAATTGAATAATAAAATTATTAATACCTTCTGACAATTGACCGATTTCATCATGTGAACGGACTGTAATGCGTTTTGTAAGATCTCCTTTTTTCTTGTTAATATCATCAATAATATGATCTAACTGACAACTGGCTGCACTTGCCGGTTTGCTTACTGTTCTCCTCATAATCAAAAGAACCACTACCGACACCATTATAAATATAACAAATAATATTTTCGTCACTTGAATATTCATATCAACTGCCTGATTATACAACTTTGACTGTTCAGAAATTCCACCTTCCAGATTTTCCGTGAGATTCGTTTCCGTTTTCTCTCCCATATCTCTAACAAGATTTTGGAAATCGGATCCAAGTGCTATACTTGCCTGCGCAAAATCCCCCGTATCTACATATTCCTGTATTGTTGAAAATTGCAAGAGCACTTTATCAAGGAATTCTTCATATTTCTTAATTGCATCTTTTAACTTTGTATTGTTATTATCTTTTAGATACACATCTATCTTCTTCTCGCTCTCAGTAATAGTTGACACTTCCTCTGCCAATGAACCTTCAAGCTGTTGACGAAGTTCTGCATTATCATACAAACTAATAATATTAAGGTATTTCTGACCTCGTTCCATACTTTTTTGAATCGTAAATATTTCTGTCTGAATTGGAATATACTGCTCCGTGATTTCTAATCCAGACCGTTTTACACGATTTTGTGATCTTACAGAAGTTATCGTATTTAGTCCAAATATAACAACAAACAGAACCATCATTAAAAGCACTTTGCTCCCAATTTTTTTCATAAATAGTTCCTCCTATTTAATTTTCTCCAAAATATTTACGCAAGAAATAGGCCGGTGCACAGCTCCATGCATGACAATAACTATTGACAATAGTTCCGCCGTACGGGGATTCATCCGGATTCTTCGGATTATACAGCTCCCAGAATGTATCTGCACCAAGCCGCGCCATACCACCCCAATACTCTGTCAAAACAGCAAGTGCTTCCTCATCCGCGTTGCATTTTAACAATGCTTCAATATAGTAGTGATACATATACGGAGTCACCATCTCAAGAGCCTCCCTATCTGCTGCAACATTATGTAAAATCCGAAGACCTTCTTCGGAATCGACTACACCGCCAAGAATCAGCCAGACCTGACTTGCATAAGAAATCTGTCTATTTTCTCCGCTGACAAAAAGTCCTTTCTTTTCATCGTAAAAATATGCTTTTGCTGCCTTTCGATAGACTTCATAAGTTCCTTTTAAGCATTCTGCATCACGATTTTCTCTTAATTCCTGTGCAATTGCAATCGCACTCTGCATCGCATACAGTAAAACCCCCTGTGCTCCCGCCTGCTTATTTAATTCTAGCGACCAGTCAAGAAAACACCATCCTAACACATCACGGTCTCTTACAATGCCGTTATCCACTCGTTTCTGCGCCAACGAAATCTGTGTTCTTGCAGTCTCCCACAAGTCACGAAGCGCCTCCTTGTCTTTTGTCTGCTTATAATAATCCCACAAAGCAACAACATACAGAAGTGAATAATCAAACATACTCGTATCATCCACTTCCGGCTCCGGATCTAAGAATACACAGGCTCCAACCTGACCGTTTTCCATCGGTAAGGCCCCAAACAGATACAGACATCCTTTTACCATATCATTCATCTGATAAGTCTCGTAATTGGCAAGTGCCTGCAGACGAAGATCTCCCATCCAGAGTCTCTGGTCACGTTTTGGTCCATCCTCAAATACCTTCTGCATACAATCATGCAGCGTATTACAGGCAATGCGATCAAGCTGTTCCAATTCCTTATTCTCGCTATGATATGCGGATAAACGGCTATCATCTGCTGAAGACAACGCAACCGCTTTTGCCTCTTCAATAATCAGGTCAAATTTAGAGCTGACATCAAGCACTTCGATTTTCACGTAACGAAACGAATATCTTCTGGGCAGAAAATATTCTCCCGGGACAAGATCAATATGCACCTGTTCCTGCTGCACCCATGCCGAACAGATCCAGCCCTGATAATCTTCCACCCGTTCCTCGAATTCCTTTTTATTTTCTGCAAACGAGAAACGAAGCCATACCGGAGCATCCGGATGTGAACGAACATACCCCAACTTTAATTTTATGTGCCCCACAAGATGTCGACCAAAATCAATTTCAACTGAATCTCCCTTTTTAAGAGGCTTTAAAAAAGCTGCTATATCCAGAGGTTCAACCACCGTTTCTTTTACTTCCGGTAACAGCTGCAACGCTTTATCCAACAATTTTAAATTTTTCACCATAACTTTTTTCTCTCACTCTTACCACTTCAAGTACTCTTTTCCACAGAACGGGTCTACTGGATTCTTACCAGTAAATGCACTTCTTCCCATGATTTTTTCCACAACGCTTTCTATCACATACTCACTGTTAGAATATCCGTTGATATAGGTTTTGATCATCGGCACATCTATCAGATGATACGGATTTGCGAGGCTGATGAACATCACCGGACGTTCCGCAACAAACCACGGAACATTGTTTCCGTTTCCCCAGAATGTGTACCAGGAAAGACGATTGGTCACTTTATTGGAAGCATTCTCAACATTTCCTATATAGATAACGAGATCATAACTTTTCTTAAACGTCCCGACATCAAATTTTGCAGTCTCGAAATTCTCCGGTTCATATATCGTTACATCAAAGCCTTCTTTTACCAGTTTGCTTCGAAAACTCTCCAACACTCTCTCATTTGAAGGGAAATCTCCCATAATCTCAAGCAGTACTTTCTTCGTTTTCCGCGGACTCAGCGGCAAGATCTTCTGTGTATCCTTAACCAGCGTAACCGCAGCATTGGCACTTTCTTTCGCCCATGTGACATGTTCGTCCGAACGCATCACACGAAGTGCTTCTTCCGTCGGCACAATCTCACTCTTTGCTTTCTTATAAAGACCCAGCGCAGCCTTAGTTGCAAGAATTCTTGTGATTGCCTCGTCCAAACGCTGCTCCGACAGAATTCCCTGCCTGTATCCGTTTAACATATACCGATAATCTTCGTCCAGATCTTTATTAAAGAGGAACATATCACATCCGGCTTCAATTGCATAAGGCACCGCCTTCTCTCTTTCCATTGCACAGCTAAAACCAACCATGCAGGTAGAATCGGTAACAATCAATCCGTTAAATCCAAGCTTTTTACGAAGCAAGCCTTTTAACAGTTCCGGAGAAAGTGTTGCAGGAACTAACTTGTCCGGAAAATCCGGATTATAAGCTTTCTGGTATGCCGGCTGTGCAATATGACCGACCATCACCGTCTGCGCTCCCGCCTGAATCAGTCCGCTGTAAATCTTTCCGTAGGTTGCATCCCACTCCTCACAGGAGAGACTGTTCACACTGGTAAGAATATGCTGATCCACCTCATCGCAGCCATCTCCCGGAAAATGTTTAATTGCAACAAGTACATTTTCTTCTTTTGCAGCCTTTATATAATTAACACCACATGCTAAGACCCGATCCGGATCGTCACCATATGTACGCACATTAGTAATCGGATTTCTCCAGTTTCTATCAATATCAACCACTGGTGCAAACGCCCAGTTACATCCCACCGCTGCCCCCTCGCTGCAACTTACTTTTCCTAAACGATAGGCGTCCTCGGTATCTCCGGTTGCAGCTGTCTGCATCTGTTTTCCGTACTGTGTTCCATCCGTTGCAATTCCACATCCACCATCCTCAAGATTAGCTCCGACCAAAAGTGGAATTTTACTATGTTCCTGAAGATAACGATGTGTTCTCTGCATCTCCTTAGCCTCACCGCACCGATACATGATTCCACCGATATGGTGTGAAAGCATAACATGTTCCAGATAATCTGCATCTCCTGAATATCCGATCGGTACAAATAACTGACCGATTTTTTCTTCTAACGTCATTGCTTTTTTTGTATTTTCAACCCACTCGATATCCTCTTTCACAAGAAAGAAGGGTGCCTTTGTCAAATTGATCATATTTCTGTCCTCCATTTGTTAAGCATCAGTTATTTAAGGTTGCATTCAGCAAAGACTGACGCTACATGTCAGGTTTTTTGTAAAAACTTGACGCAATTTATTTGCGTTTTCCGGTAAACACACGAATCAATAAATGTTCGTTACTCAGATAAATTAGGAACACTACAAGCAATAAAGCATTAATGATTGCCTGCATGGATGCATTTACTTCATTTGAGAATACCGCAAATGTGGAATTCAACATTGACATACATAAAGCTGCAAGTAAAAATCCAATCTTTTCATTGGTAAATCTGCTGATATAAGATCCAATAAACATTGGAAGAAATGCAGTAAACATAATACTGATAGATCCAAAGTTAAGCTGACCTCCATTGATGGTTGTATTTCTGGAAGCGTTTAAAAAGCCAACAATTCCCATCAGGCCACCGCAGATCACATAACAGGCAATTGCATTTGGAATTTCTTTAATTCCGGTATTAACTGCAACCTTCTGACCATTCTTAAGTGCGTTATAATCGTATCCGAATTTTGTATAATCAAAGAGTCCAATAATAATTACCAGTACCGCCACAATAATAATTGCTGCATAAAGCCAGTTTCCTGTAAAAGCAGTCATGGATGAATTCTGTACCTCTTTCATAACGTAACGACCTTCTGTAATTGTAAAAAGAATTCCTTCATAAATCAGTGTTACACCAAGAGACGTAATAATTGGTGGCAAATGTAAAACCACATACAAAACACCGGAAATCAGTCCAAGCAGCATACCAAATAAAATAGTAAGCATCAGCATTATCGGTGCACTGCCCTGACCTCCACCTAAAAACGAATATGTAATCTTTGCACCAATCACAGAGGAAAGCAATGCCATTGATCCCAAAGAGAAATCAAAACGTCCACTGTTAAGATTGATGGACAAAGCGATAGTTGTGATCATAACAATTGCAATATAGACAACAAAATTGTCAAAGCTTGTCATATTCATGATCATTGTTTTTCCTTTTGCCATACAAATACCCTGTAACAAAATAGCCACCAGTACCGGTATGGCAAGTGCTCCTGCTAAATTTTTTATACAAAGTCTGTTTTTACTTTTCATGTTATCTTCTCCTTTCTTTTTACAGGATAATTTTTCATACCCTCTCCCAATAGATGAAAGTAATAAATTCATCTATTGGGAGAGGGTGCGGCTTCTTTAAGAAGCCGCGACCAAATAATAAAAAACAAGTTAATTAGATGCAACCACCTCATTGATAGTATCAAAAGTAACTGTATCACCAATAATTTGATCCAATGTATCCCTACTGTAAATCGGGTTATCACCATTATCATTCTTGTAAAATTTATCAAATGTCTCACTATCTGTTGCTACCTGATAATTTTGGCTGAGTGACACAGCATTTCCCTGCGCATCACGAATTACATTCCCATTGATTGCATTCATCACTAATGCAAAAGCAGGTCCTACCGATGATGAATATTTTCCAGCAAGATATACAAGCTTTCCGTTTGTGATTGCCTCTCCATTACTCTTGGTAAAGGAATCAATATCAGAAAACTCAATACCTGCTGCATTCAACTGCTGTGTAAAGAATGTTGTTGCCATTCCGACAGAGATGAATGCTTCCGGAGCCGCCTGAATGGCTGCATTGATCTCGTCTGTTGTTGTATCACCATATCCCTGTAAATAAGATACGATCTTGATATCTCCTGAAATCTTTGACAAATCTATACCCTGATCAGCAAAAATCAAACCAACTACATCCTCTTCAGTTGTCGCTCCGCCATAAGAAAGTCCAAGTCCTGCAAGTACGCCGGCTGTACGATATACGTGCATTGGATTCGGAATAAATGCGCCATAGATTGCAGCAGTCTTAATGCCTTTATCCGCAAAGAACTTGCCCATTTCTACACCAGCTTCATACTCTGTATCCATACTCGGACCCACCTGTCCAAGAAAATATTCATCTGTTTTATATTTTTCAAACTGTTCCTGATCAAGTGTTCCTGCTGCAACTGCATAATAAATCTTGTTTTCCTCACATGTTTCAATCTGTAATGCACGATCATTGCTTGAAAAAGAAATGACTGCCTGATATCCCTGAGAAGCAAACTTCTCAATTGCAGATTTCTCACTTGCAGCATCCTTAAGTTCGTCTGTGTAAGTAAATGTTACACCATACTGATCCGCAATATAATTCTCATAGTAAGAACGGAATCCTAATGCTTCCTCACCACTGACATCCTGAACCAGAACACCAATCTTGACATCTCCTGTCGGCTTTTTTTCCTCCTGTCCATTTGAAACATTTGTATCATTTGTTGCATCCTTACTGTTTCCACATCCGGCCAGCATTGTCAGAGACATAGCTGCAACAAGACCAAAGCTTAACATTTTTTTCATTGTTCGTTTCATAAATTTCTTCCTCCCTGTTTTCTTTTAAAATTTATCTTTAACACACAATGTGTTAAATTCTTGTTTTATCGCGGTAAAGTCTGCGAACGATAGTTAACGCTTGCAACATATACTATAATCAGAAAAAACACTGCACTTACAATCTGCGTAATGCCATATCCCGATGTAGAATCAATGAGCAGATCCAAAATATTATTTAATACAATATAAGAGAATCCTCCAACAACTGCCGCGTAAATCTTTGATCTGGCACCACCTGAAATCGACATTCCTCCAAATACAATTGCAACCATAATATTCATTCCAATATCCCCGGCTGTCGTTGTTGTAACAGATGGTGTATATACCAATGTCATAAATGCACCGATTCCTACTCCTACTCCCGCCAAAAGGAAGCCCAATATTGCATATGTGTTATATTTAATACCGGAAAGCTGCGCACAGATTGGGTTTCCACCTACAAATTTTTCTCTTCTTCCAAACTTTGTATAATCAAAAACAAATACACAGATCGCAACCCAGATTACCAGAACTCCAATCTTAAATGCCGAGTTATCCAGATGTTTTACAACCTCGCTTGGAATACTGATTCCACCAACCGCACCACCTTTTGTCGTAATAATCTGCGATGCAATCGCGGATAACACGGACATCATTGCTACCGTTGTAACAAACACCGGAATATGAAATATGGACGCAAGCACTGAATTGACCAGTGAGCAAACAATTCCTGCTAATAAAATCACGATAATCATCAACGCAAAATTTTCAGTTGCATTATAGGTAAGTACTCCCAACGTGGCCGCAAAAAGCGTTGCGGCTCCCAGGCTGATATCAAATGAACCCAGTGTATAAATAAAAATTGCACCTGTTGCAACAATTGATAATACAATCCCTTCATTAAATACAATCTTAATATACATATCCAGACGATATCCTTTACTGCTTACAATTCCACAAAATACTGCAAGCAATACGACAAGTGCTACAAAAGGCAACGCACTTATCATCATTTTTTTATTTTTCGTCATTCTTTTTTGCCTCCTAAATCATATATTCAATAATCTGTGCATCAGAAAGAGTTTCGCTTCTCTCAAATTCCGCAGAGACCTCACCATTTTTCATAATTAGAATCCGATCACTCATTCCAATCAGTTCCGGTAATTCCTCACTGATCATAAGGATTGATTTTCCCTCATTTTTCAATCTCACCATAAGCTGGTACATTGCCTGTTTTACACCGATATCCACGCCTCGTGTCGGACAGTCCAGAATAAGGATTTCACTTCCACATCCAATCCATTTTCCAAATACAACCTTCTGCTTATTTCCTCCGGAAAGCTGTGATACTGACTGATCTCTTCCCGCACATTTGATGGACAATTCTTCAATCTGATGATTCACATATTTTTTTTCTCGATTTTTCAGAATCAGAAAATTATTGATCGCAAATTCACTCATTCCTGCAATTGAAATATTATCTTCAATACTTGCATTAAGACATAACGACTCAACATCTCTGTCCTTCGATACATAACCTACACGTTTCTTCATTGCAATTGCCGGACTGTCAATGATTGTTCCGTCTTCCACCGTAACGCTTCCCTCTTCCGGCTTTAATGCTCCAAAACAAACCTTTCCAAGAGAATGCATTCCGCAATGTGCCAATCCACCGATTCCAACGATTTCTCCTTTATGCACCTGAAATGAAATCCCTTTTAACCGGTCTGCATATACCAGATTTCTTACATCCAATGCCACTTCCGGCTGTGAACTTGCCTGAAAGTCACTTCGATAATAATCACCTTGCAGCTCTCTTCCGATCATGCTCGCGCGGATTGCTCCGGCCTCAAATTCTGCTTTTTCAAATGTCCGGATAATCTTGCCATCTCGAAGAACGGTCAACGTATCACAGGCTTCCATAATTTCATCCAGATCATGCGAAATAAAAATCACTGATTTATTTTCTTTACGGAAGCGATTCATAATGTCATATAAAATTTCTCTTCCGTCATGTGATAATGCTGTACTCGTCTCATCGATTACCAGAATCTGAGGTTCTTTCATCACAACTTTAGCAATCTCTACAAGCTTTCTGGTTTGAAAATCAAGCTTCTGCATAAGCATTTCGCCTGTTACATCATTGACACCGATATTTTTCATCACCCTGGTCGCATCCGCATTCATTTTCTTACGATTAATCAGGCCGAACTTATTCTTATACTTTTCAGACTCCGCAAGGAAAATATTCTCAGCTACCGTAATCTCCGGTATTGTTCCGCTCTCCTGAACAATCATTCCAATTCCCTTGTGAAGTGCATCGATCATGCTAAGCGCTTCCAGCTCTGTCCCTGAAATGTCATCGCACCGCTGTCACATTCCTGCATTCCTGCTACAATAGAAGTAACCGTTGACTTTCCCGATCCGTTTTCTCCAATGAGTCCTCTTATTTCTCCCGGATATACAGTCAGTGATACATCATTCAAAGCCACTGTACTTCCAAATTTCTTATTCATATTTGCAACTGTTAAAATTGGTTCACTCATTTTTATCACCTCGTCTTTATGCTTATTATAGATTTTTGTTAATTTTTATGTGATTTTGTTTTTTATCTGTTTCACTCATTTTTTTAATGTGTTTTTCTTTTTTCTATACGTTTACCTTAAATTTAGTCTCGCCTCTAAAAAATAGATTAAAAATCCTATGTTTTTATTGATTTTTGTATTGCATATATGTTTTAATCAATATAGTTACCTTTTTATATGAAATGGAGGAATTTTATGTCAGAGAACTACTATCTTATTTCCGATAACGATGTACACATGCCGATCCGGTGTACGATGCAGCGATTTGATCATATCCGCCAACAGATGCATGATTATTTTGAATTGTCCATGATTGTTTCCGGAAGCTGTACATTACAATTTGATGATCATATGTACAGTCTCAGGGAAGATGATATTTTTTGCATCAATCCACTTACACTTCATGAACTACATGGTGTCAATTGTGTCATCATAACCGTTCTGTTTAATCAAACATTATTTGAACAGATTCTGCCGGTTCCATCACATCCCCGCTTCTTCTGTATTAGTCCCATGTCGGATAATCAGGAAGCAATTGCACAATTACGCTCTCTGATTGCTCACATCATCAAAACAAATGTGGACAAAAAAGATGGCTACGAACTTCGCAACTGGTCATATATCTATAATGTTATGGATATTATGTACCTTCATTTCCGTGTAAAATTATCGACTGCAAATGAAAAGAAAAACCACAAATACGCTATCCGGATAGCAGAAATATCACAATTAATCCAACAGCGCTATACAGAAAACATAACCTTAAAAGAACTTGCCGATGAAGTTCATTTGTCCGTTCCCTATCTTTCAAAATTCTTCGTTGACTATTTTGGGATGAATTTTCTAAGCTACCTGAATCAATACCGCCTTATGCATGCGATGCAGGAACTTTCCATAACAGATAAAAATATTGATGAAGTAGCGATTGACAGCGGATTTCCTAATAGTCATGCCTTTGTAACTCTTTTAAAAAAAGAATATGGAATGCTGCCAAAAGAATATCGGCGCGAGCAAAAAAAAGAAAAGCAACAGACCTCTCAACAATTAGAACAACATAATTATATTGCAGGATTAAAGAAATATTTAAACGACAATACACATACCCACGTCGTATCCCCTATATCAAAAAAACAAATTGATTTCTCTGTAAATGGAAGTTCTTACGTATTGCTACATACATGGAAAAAAATGATGACAGTCGGTCGTGCCAGTGATGTGTTAATCTGTGATATTCAGGAAATGTTGACCAGATTTCAAAATAGGATTGGATTTGAATATATTAAATTATGCGGTATATTTTCAGATGATCTGCATGTGTACAATGAGAAAGCAAACGGTACACCTGTGTACAGTTTTACATATATTGATAAAATTCTTGATTTTGTAACCAAACTTCATCTTAATCCATGGATTCAACTTTCTTACATGCCGGAAAAGCTCGCCAAATATCCAAATAAACGCTTGTTTGGTTCTAATGTCAGCCAACCCCATTCCATTGCCGCATGGTGCCGGCTTGTTTCAGAGTTTCTGCAACATATCAGCAACCGCTATGGACTTGAGGTAATTCGCTCATGGAAATTCGGTCTTTGGAACCAGCCCAACACAAACATGGATCTTTTCGGATTTTCAAACGAAAAAGACTTCTTTCAGTTTTATAAGGAAACTTTCCTTTGCGTAAAAAATTTCTGTCCGGATATTGAATTTAGTCTTCCGCCGACTTACTACATCGTATCCGAAGGCTACGAAAACTGGTATCTGAACTTTCTGGAATGGTGTAAACAAAACGACTGCATCCCTGACAGTTTAAGTTTCACTTATTATGACACCAAACTGATTTCCAATAAAAATCATTCAAAAGAATCTTTCGGTTTCATATATGCCATGAGTTTATCGGAATCACCAGACGGACTCAAAGATTTTGTCATGCAGGTTCTCAGAGAACGACGCCGGCTAAATCTTGGTAAATTGCCAATCTACTTATCCGAATGGAATAATACACCAAGCCAACAGGATCTACTGAATGATACCTGCTTCAAATCCTGTTATATTGTCAAGAACATCCTTGAAAACTATGACCGTCTGGAAAGTTTTACTTATCAGGCGCTCACAGATCTTATGGCAGACAGTTCTTTACCAAATATGTTATTTTTCGGTGGACTTGGTCTTTTTACCGTAAATGGAATTCCAAAAGCCAGTTATTATGCCTACACACTTCTTCAACAATTGGGTGATCAGTTTCTTGGGCGTGGAGACGAATATTTTATCACCCGTGAAAATGATAGTTTTCAAGTCATGCTTTACAATTACAGGCATTTTAATTACTTATATGCGAATGGAGAACGTTTTGATATGACAGAAACAGACCGCTATACCGTTTTTGCTGATTCGGAACCGGTAATGATCTCCCTGTGTTTATCTGATATTCCACAGGGAAACTATAAGATTTCTGAAACCTATGTAAATCGAACGCATGGAAGTGCTTTCGATCAATGGGTTTCTATGGGTGCATTGGAACTTACTACACCTCAGGAAATTGATTGGTTAAAAAAATCATCCGTTCCTGGATTTCATCAGAAAATTGTGTCTGTCAACTCCGATGAAATCCTCGAACTGGATGTCACATTAGAATTGTTAGAGGTACGATTAATTCAAATTACACCTCTCCACTGACTTTTTCACAACTTATCAATGGAAAGCAGATCCGAAAATGTATGGATTGGATATGTCACATATTTATGACTCGCGGCATCTCCAATCCCTGCACTTATGAATCCACCGGCATAAGCCGCATCAATTCCTGCAAGTGCATCTTCTACAACAAGACAATTTTCCGGCTTTTCCTCAACCATTTCCGCCGCTTTTATAAAAACCTCCGGATCCGGTTTTGACTTTGTAATGTTTGTTCCATCGCTGACCGCGTCAAAATATCCATCTAATCCAATTTGCTTTAAAATCTTCTTTGTATTCTTACTGCTTGATCCGATTGCAAGCTTGTAACCGCGCTGTCGCAAGGTGTCCAACGTATTTTTTACTTCATCCGAAAGATCCCTTGGAGACATCTTTTCCAATAGACGAACGTAACTTTCATTCTTTCTTGTAGCAAGCTGTTCTTTTTCTTCCTGTGTATAGCATCTTGATGCTCGCTCCAAAATGATATCAAGGCTTTCCATACGGCTTACACCCCTTAATCGTCCATTAATTTTCTCATCAAAATAGATTCCTTCTGCATCTGCCAATTCTTTCCACGCCTGATAGTGATAGTTATCTGTGAAACAAATGACCCCATCCAGGTCAAAAATAATAGCACGTATCGTATCCATAAAACACGCCTCCTTTTTCATTTGCTTCACCATAACAAAAATAAGGACAGCTTTTTAGCCTCTGATTAGACCAAAAAACTGTCCTTATTTGATATTTTTATTTTTGATGTGTTATGCGATAAGATCTCGGTGTCATACCAAATCTTTTTTTAAATTGCCTGAAAAAATAACTCTGATTCTCATATCCTACATCAAGTGAAATATCTTCGATTGACAGATCCGTTTCCTCAAGAAGTTTGACCGCAGCCTGAAATCGCCTCTGTTGCAGTAAATCCTGAAAATTTGCCCCTGTCTTTTGCTTGATCAGCTTACTTAATACGGTAACTGACTGATGTGTATCTGCTGCAATCTTTGTCAAATTTGCATTTTTACAATCACTGTTGATATATTCAAGAACCGACTGCACAATAGTCTCCTTGTAATCCATAGAAGAATTATGGCTCAAATTCTCCAAATGATTTAACAAATACAAAAAGACAAGTCCCATGGAATACTGATTGATAACATCTTCATTCATATATTCATAAAGCATGGATTCTATCATATTCTCCATCAGATTTTCAATCTGGGGATTCTCCTTTAAACGAAAAATCAGATAATGAGGAACCGGACTCTTCTGCCGGAATGCCCCTGCAATGAACTCCGCTAAAACATTTTTTTCCTGAAGCATTCCAAGCGGAATTTCAAAAAATTCCGGCAAAGCAATAAAATTGATTCCAATGTCTTCAAATTCAGCTCTGTGAATCGCATGTTCCACATACTGATTGAGCATCAGTAAATCTCCTTTATAAAGTGTTAATTCTTTTCCGTCAATTACATGTGTAATCTCCCCCTGTACCACATACATAAATTCCACATAATTATGCCGGTGCAACGGAAATTCCACAAATCTGCTGTGACGTCTTACAGTAATCAGTTTTCCCCTTCTGAGCAGTTTTTGACGATCAATCTCCTGTATGGACGCTTCGCTGTATAACTGTTCCTCAATCGCTGCCTGTCCTGCCTTATATTTACTTTCCTCTTCTGATATCTGCATAAGTTCATCAAGAAGTTGTTGTCTCATTCCTTCTTCTCCATTAAATACCCGGTCAAAGTCTGCATCACCAGATTTTGACTTAAAAGGGGGCATGATTCAAAGAATCATACCCCACTATTTACATGCCATTACCAATAAACAGCTTACTATTGATTTCTCAATGTCCTTCCCACAGAAACCGTATAATTAGATACAACCGTTGTCTTATCGGAAAGTGTTGTGGTTGCCTGTACAACAACAGAATTGATATTGACAGACATTCCTGAAGTAACGGAATAACTTGCGCCCGGTACACTCGATCCGGTGACGGTACAGTCTGCAATCACTCCGCCATCCATTCCCTGAATGCTCAGGCAGTTCTTTGCCAGATCCAGTGCCGTCTTACAGTTTACGGTAGATACGGTGCGATCTACACTGATCACTGGATTTGCCTGACTGTCGGTAACTTCCAGATATCCCGTAGTTGTAGCCAGTGATGTGCTCTGTCCATCACTTGGATAGAACTTCAGTTCCAGCAGATAAGTACCTGTCTGTGCCTTTGTCACAACATTTCCATTCAGTGAAACCGCAGAAATCGGAATTTCTGATCCACTGCCAATTGCTGCAGGTTCTGTTGAAGATCCACCCTTTGACAGATCACTTCCATAATACTGTCCACCCTTACTGATCCTTACAGATGCAATATTCACATACCGATAGAATACGCCTCCGCGATACTCTGCCAGACGCAGTGTTGTCACTTTTGATGCAAGCAGATCCGATGCAGATGCTCCAGAAGTAATTGCCAGATCAATGACCGGTTTGCTGATATCAACCTTATAGGAAGATGCTCCATTATAAGGAGGAGTCTGTACAACAACGGTAACATTAACGGATGCCTTATGTCCGTTCATTGTCAGGGTCAGGGTATAATTGTAAACACCTGCTGCCCTTCCGGATGCGTCAAATACCATACGGTCGGTTGCCGGATCATAGGTAGCCATAGATACTTTATTGGTACTGTTTTCTACGATCTGGTATGTCTC
>ENA-OPNB01000954-OPNB01000954.1-human-gut-metagenome-genome-assembly--contig:-NODE-954-length-24240-cov-2.351830_pt1 | contig 24240 bp, 21 predicted proteins | sample MGYA00241528_ERZ501754 | MGnify/ENA primary metagenome ERZ501754 (study PRJEB25962, sample SAMEA2042646) | human gut metagenome | biome: human gut; feature: human-associated habitat; material: faeces... | reverse complement strand
ATTTAAGTGAGGAAAAACCTTTTTCCTCACTTTGTATAAAGGTTTATATATTCATTTTCATATTCTATAATTTTTTTATAAGCTAACTATTTTTTATATTTGTTCTCCACTTACGTTAATTACAAATTTATAATCTTGAATTGTTTGTGCATCTTTTGTGTCTAATATATCATTGTTAGTGATTTCTTCGATTGTTGAACTACTTTCATAATCCCATTTCCATTCTATTTTTAAATTTACTACTTTTTCAGTATTATTAGCATAAATAATTCCTGACAATTTTTCTTCTAATTCTTTAAATGAATTATATTCTTTTTCCTGATATATAAACTTAAGATTATGGGGCTTGTTTTTTTCTTCTTCACATTTTATATAATACTTAATTCCTACCTCTGTATTAGTAGCATCTATTAAAATATCAAAACTGCCGTCTTGTTCCAGGGGCTATTTTATGATCAAGAACAGCTTTATTATCTATTGTAGATACTAAATCAATTAACTGATTTTCCTCCTTTTTTTCGTTTATTATAAAATTCCATGTAGCTATTTCTGATACATTTTCTTCTTTCATTAAGGTAGTATATTTATTGAAAACTTGTCCGATCAAAAATGAAAAAATACTAATTATTATTATAATGGAAATCTTTAGAATTTTTTTCTCAAAAGCATACCTCCTTTTTTCTAGTTTATTTTAATTGGATTTTTTATTAGATAAAAAAATAATTGATTTAAATATTCCTATTTTAGGAATTTCTATAAAAATTATAGATCATATGAAAATGTATTTTGATTATAATTACAAAAAATGGAATTGTCAATTGTTTTTTGTGATTTATTTTTATTTTTCATCGCAAAATTCGACAATTATGTTCTATATGTATTACATTCGTACTTATATTTTAATCAAAATAACTGCTTATTTCTTCCAACTGTTCAAAATCTTTTTGCCTTAAAACTTCAAATGCTACAATTGCTACTGAATTTGATAAATTTAATGAACGCAATGTATGTCTCATTGGTATTCTAATTGTCTGATTAATATACTTTTGTAAAATATCTTCTGGCAATCCTTTTGTCTCTTTTCCAAACAATATAAACACTTCATTCATACCTCTATAATCTGGATCTGAATATACATGTTTTCCTTTAGTTGTAGCAAAAAACATATTATTTTCTTCAGGTTTATATTTCTTTAAAAACTCTTCAAAACTTTCATGTTCTTCTATCTCAACTTTATCCCAATAATCTAATCCTGCTCTTTTAACAGCCTTCTCAGATATATCAAATCCTAGTGGATGCACTAAATGTAACTTTGCTCCAATCGCTGCACAAGTTCTTGCTATATTTCCTGTATTTTGTGGTATCTCTGGTTCTACCATTACTATATTTAACTTCATATTTTATTCTCCTTTAAGACAGAAGAGACAGAAGGGACAGGTCTAAAATGTCCCATTTTCATGTCAATTTATGTCTTTTTTTGTATTATTTATAATTTTATATGATTCGACAAAATTCATGGGACATTTTAGACCTGTCCCTTCTGTCTCACATATTCATACAAAATAATTCCTGTTGCTACTGATGCATTTAAGCTTTCTGTTTTTCCGAATCATTGGTATTTTTATTTTCTCGTCTGCTATTTCTTGTATTTGTTGTTCCACTCCATTTGCTTCATTTCCTATAATTATTACTTTTTTATAGTAATTTATATCATATATTGTATTTTCTGTTTGAAGTGATGATACTACTATTTTAAATTTGTGTTTTTTTATTTCTTTTAAAGTTTTTTTCAAGTCCTCACATTCTATTATTTTAACTCTAAAGATTGCTCCCATTGTTGAACGTACTACTTTTGGATTATAGCTATCTGCTGTTCCTTTTGATACCAATATTTGGTTTACTCCAACACTGTCAACAGTTCTAAGGATTGTTCCTAAATTTCCAGGATCTTGAACATCATCTAATGCTACAATAATATCTTGTGTATAATCAATTGTTTTATCCCCATTGTTTTTTTCTATAACAGCAAGCACTCCCTGAGGCTCTTGCACTTCAGATATATATTTAAAAAGTTTACTTGTTACATATATACAGTTATGTTTAGCAATTTCATACATCAAGTCTTTTGGTATACTTTCTGTTTTTTCGCAATCATCACATAAGATTATTTGTTTTATTTTAGCATTCTCTTGGATTGCTTCTTTTACTATTTTAATTCCTTCTACCAAATATTCATTACTTGCATCTCTTTCTTTTTTTTCTTTTAGCTTTCTTATGTGTTTTATTAATTCATTATCTTTACTTGATATTACTTGCATTATTTTTATTCCTCCAAAACATAAATTTAACCTAATAAATATTTAACAAATTCTGTAGTATCATTTAAAACTTTTCTTTCACTACTTGTTCCTATATCTAATGTTATCATTGGCTTTATTCCAGCTGAGAATTTTATCTTTGTTCCATATTTCTTTACCAATTGTGCTATATCTATTTTAAATTTATCTTCACTACTACTTGCTTTAAATGTAAATACTACTGCATTTTTTCTACTTGCAATTTTTTCTATATCTAATTTCTTTGATATATATTTTATTCTTGCTATATCAATTAAATTTTCTAATTCTTTTGGCATGTTTCCAAATCTATCTATAATTTCATCAATGACATTTTGAATATCTTCTTCATTTCTACATAATGCAATATTTTGATATACTTCTATTTTTTGATTTGAATCGCTTATATATTCGTCTGGAATATAACTTGTTACATTTAAATCAATTTGAATTTCTGTTTCTGGCCTTACTTCTATACCCTTCATTTCTTTTACTACTTCATCTAGTAAATTGCAATACGTATCATAACCAACTTGCTCTAAATGTCCTGACTGTATTTCTCCTAGTAAACTTCCTGCTCCACGAATTTCTAAATCTCTCATTGCTATTTTAAATCCAGATCCGAATTCAGTAAATTCCTTGATTGCCTTTAATCTTTTATCTGCAACTTCTGAAAGTAATTTATCTCTTTTATAAGTAATATATGCATATGCTTGCCTATCACTTCTACCTACTCTACCTCTGATTTGATACAATTGTGCTAATCCCATTCTATCGGCATTTTCTACAATTATAGTATTAGCATTTGGAATATCAATACCTGATTCTAAAATAGTAGTACATACTAACACATTTGATTTTTTATCTATAAAATCTTGCATAATTTCTTCAATTTTTGTCCCTGACATTTGACCATGTGCATAAGCAACATTTGCTTCTGGCACTAAATTTGAAATTTGACTTGCTTTTCTTTCTATACCTTCCACATTATTAAATAGATAAAATACCTGACCTTCCCTTTCTAATTCTTTAGTAATTGCTTCTTTTATAACTTCTTCATCATATTCTAACACATATGTTTGAACAGGTCTCCTATTACGTGGAGGTTCGTATATAACAGACATGTCTCTTATTCCTACAATTGACATATGCATAGTTCTTGGAATAGGGGTTGCTGTCATTGTTAAAACGTCTACATTAGTTTTTAATTGTTTTATTTTTTCTTTTGCTTTTACTCCAAAACGATGCTCTTCATCTATTATTAATAATCCTAAATCCTTAAATTCTACATCTTTGCTAAGTAATCTATGTGTTCCTACTACAATATCAATTTCTCCTAAAGCTAAATTCTTAACAACTTCAGATTGATATTTTTTACTTTTAAATCTATTCAATATGTCAACTTTTATTGGATAATCTTTCATTCTTTCTTTGAATTCTTGATATTGTTGTTGAGCTAAGACAGTTGTTGGAGCTAAATATGCTACTTGCTTTCCATCCATTGTGGCTTTAAATGCTGCTCTAATTGCAACTTCTGTTTTGCCATAACCAACATCACCGCAAAGTAGTCTATCCATTGGTCTTTGACTTTCCATATCTTTTTTTACTTCATCAATGCAACGTAATTGGTCATCTGTCTCTTGATACGGAAAACTGTCTTCAAATTGAGTCTGCCACGGAGTGTCTTTTGGGAATGCATATCCTTGGGCTTTTTCTCTTTTGGCATATAGTTCTATCAATTCTTTGGCTACTTCTCTTAAGTTCTTTTTTACTTTTGCTTTGGTTTTTAACCATTCTTTTGTTCCTAGTTTGTTGATTTTTAGTCCGCCTTCATCTCCTCCAACATATTTTCTGATACTATCAAGTTGATTTGTTGGTACATATAAAATATCATCTCCATAATATTTTATTTTTATATAATCCTTAGTTGTTCCATCTGCAGTTATAGTATTTACTCCAATAAAAATTCCTATTCCATAATTTTTATGTACAACATAATCTCCTATTTTTAGGTCTGCAAATACAACTTTTTCTCCTTCTTTGAATGCAGAACTTTTATATGTTTTTCTTTTTTCTCCTTCAATTAGTTCTTGTGATGTTATTACTAATTGATTTGTATCAAAACATTCAAATCCTGATGATAATTTTCCTACACTAACTGTTACAAGGCTTTCTGTATTTTTTACTATTATTGTTTGATTTAAGTTTTCTTCATATTTGTTTATTATCTCTTTTTCATTTAGTAATGAACATATCTTTTTTGCCTTTTCTTTCGTTTCAGCTAAAATATATATTCTTTTTTTCTCTTCTTGTGCTTTTAATAATTCTTTAAATAATAATTCAATTTCGCTTTTATAAAAATTTTTTTCTTTATATATCCATTTGTATTTTTCTGCTTGTATTTTTAGTTCATCATCATTTTTAGCCAAATAAATTGTTGGTCGTTTTTCTAATTTTTCATCAAATTGTGAATAATTCATTTAATGCTTCAGGTATAATTTTTTCTTTATCTATTAATAATTGAATTATATTTTGACTATCTTTGTTTACATTTATTGTTCTTTGCTCTATTTTTGATTGCTCATCTAAAAATACTAAATATTTGTCTGTTATATAATCTAATATTGTATCTTGTTCTGTATAGAATGAATTAAGATATCTATCAATTTTACTTATATAATTGCCTGCTTTTATTAATTCTATATCTTGTTCAATTGTTTCTTGTAATTTTTCTGAATAAATTGTGTTTCTTATATTTGTTATTACATCTTCTATATTTGATTCTAATATATATTCATGTGCTGGATATATTGTTATTTTATCAATATTTTCTGTTGAACGTTGACTTACTACATTAAAATATCTAATTGAGTCTATTTCATCTCCCCAAAATTCAAGTCTAACTCCTTCTTTTTCATTAACTGAAATATCAACTATTCCACCTCTAACACTAAATTGTCCTCTTCCTTCTATTAAGTCACATCTTACATATCCTAATTCTACTAGTTTTTGTTTTATTGTTTCAAGATTTTCTGAATCTCCAACTTTAAAATTTAGTGTGTTTTTATATAATGCTTTTTTACTTATCATTTTTTGAAGAACTGCTTCTATTGTTGTTATTACTACCCCTGTTCTCATTTCTTGCATTTTATTTAATGTTTCAATTCTTTCATATGGTAAGTCTTTGCTTTCTGCAACATAATCATATGTTACTATTTCTTTTTTTGGTAAATAATATACTTTATCTGTAAAATATTTTATATCTTTCAATATTTTTTGTGCTTGAATTTCATTATATGTTATTACTAAGATTGGTCTTTTAGCAAATTCTCTTGTAGCAGAAATCATTTGCGTCATTCCAACGTCTGTTAAGCCCGATATGGCTATCGGGCTTTTTTTATTTTCTATTGTTTTTATGTACTCACAAAATTTAGGATTTTTACCTAATTCTCCTAATATTGTATTCATTTTATTTTCATTCCTTCCTTAAAGTACAATTATAATCATTTTTTATGTTTTTACAATTAATTTATTAAATTTTGAATTGATATAATTTACTAATTTTGTCATAAATTCATCTGGCTTTATTTCTTTTTTAGCAACTAAATCTAAACCTTTTTCCCAACTTGCTGTAAGTTTCGCATTTAACATATCTGGCATAGAAAAATTCACAACATCATATATTGCTTCACCTTTTTTGGTTGGTGTTACTATTTGTGTTTTTGAATTTATATCAATATATTTTATCTTTTCTAATTTTTTTATTATTTCTCCTCTTGTTGCAGATGTCCCAATTCCTGCACCTTTTATTTGTTCTCTTAATTCTTCATCTTCAATTAGCTTTCCTGCATTTTCCATTGCTAAAATTAATGAACCTGAATTATATCTTGAAGGTGGTGTTGTTTCTGCTTCTTTTATTTCATAATTATTTACAAGTATTTCTTGTCCTTTTTTTAAACTTTTAAATACTTCTAAATTATTTTCAATTCCATCTTCATTTTCTTTTGAATTTTCGCTATTGTTTTCCACATTTTGTGCATTTGATGTGGATTTCTTTGCCTTATTTTGAGGTCTTAAAACTTCTAAATATCCTTGTGCTATACAAACTTTTCCACTTGCTATAAATGTTTCGTTTTCTACGTCAACTACAACATTTACTTTATTATATTCTGCTGGTGGATAAAATATTGCAATAAATCTTTTTACAATAGTATTATACACCTTTTTATGCAATTCTGGCAACTTTTCATAATTTTCATATCCTTGTCCTGTTGGAATTATTGCATAGTGGTCTGTTATTTTGCTATCATTTACATATTTGGTTTTTACTAAATTTGTTGAATATTTTTCATCTACCATCTTTTTTAATAAATTTTGTACTTCTTCATCTTTATATCCTCTCATTAATCCATTCAAATTTTTTGATATTTCTTTTGCAACTGCTGTTGATAAAACTCTAGCATCTGTTCTTGGATATGTAACTAATTTTTTCTCATATAAATTTTGAATCACATCTAATGTTTCATCTGGTTTTATTTTGAATCTTTTTGTACATTCATTTTGAATTTCTGCTAAATTAAATAATAGTGGTGCATTTTCTTTTTGTTTTGATTTCTTTAGTTCTGATATTATTGCTTTTTTTCCTGCTAAACTTGCAATAAATTCTTTTGCTTCATTTTCCTTTTTAAATCCACTATCATTATATAATTTTGGAGATTCAAATAGCTTTGATTTTTCATTTACTCTCCATTCTGCTTTAAATGATCCATCTGTATTTCCAAATTCACCTATTATTTTATAATATTTTGTTTTTACAAAGTTTCTTATTTCTCTTTCTCTTGATACTATCATTCCTAATACACATGTCATTACTCTTCCTACTGAAATTGATATTTTTTCTTCATTTATTTTTGTTTTTTCAATTACAATTGGAATCATTTTTTGTGGTAATAATTTGTCTAATGCATGCTTAAATTGTTTATTTTTAAATTCTTTAAAATCTCTTAATATTCTTTCATCTAATTGTTCTTCTGTTAATGCTGGTTTTAAATCTATTTGTAATTTTATTTTTTGCTCTTTCATTAGATTATCTATTTCTTTATATCTTACCAAATGTGCTGAACCACTTAAAATTGTAGGTCCTGAAATTCCAAAATGAGTGAATATCATTTCTCCAAAATCTTCATATATTAACTTATTTTTTGATTCATCAATAATTTTTATTCCAACATTTCTTAAACTTAAACCTTGCATTTCTTTACATTCATTCTTCTCATATATTACCAAAGGAACTAGTGATGGTCTTATTTCTGTTACTTTATGTCCTATATTTTTGGCTATTAAATATCCATCTCCTGTTGATCCTGTTAATGGATAACTTTTTCCCCCTGTTGCTAGTATTATTTTATCTGTTTGAATTATTTCTTTCTCTGTCCTTACTCCTAATACTTCACCATTTTGTACTAAAATTTTTTGAACTCTTGTATTAAATAATTTTTTTATTTTTAATTCATTTATTTTTGATTTGAAACAATTTAATACATCTATAGATTTATCTGTAACTGGAAAAATTCTGTTTCCTCTTTCTTCTTTTACTTCTAGTCCTTGTTTTTTTAAGAATTCTATTATATCTGCATTGGTATAATTTTGAAATGCACTATATAAAAATTGCCCATTACCTGGAGTATTTTTTATAAATTCACTCATATATAATGAACTTGTTATATTACATCTACCTTTTCCTGTTATTAATAATTTTTTTCCAAAATCTGAATTTTTTTCTATTATTGTTACATTATTTCCATATTCGGCTGCTGTTATTGCTGCCATCATTCCGGCAGGTCCGCCACCTATTACAATTACATTTGCCATATTTTTTTCGTTAGACTTTTTCTAACTTCCTCCGTTCCTTATTTTTCATTATTATATTAACAAATTTTTGATAAAAAATCAAATAATTTACAAAAATATCTTGACAAATTTGTAAAAACATACTAAAATAATTAATGTGTTCACAAATGGACTAAACAATGGTGGATGTAGCGTAGTTGGTTAACGCGCCAGTTTGTGGCACTGGAGACCGTGGGTTCGAGTCCCATCTTCCACCCCATATAATACCTTATATGGTTGTTTATAATTTTATACATTGGGCTGTAGCCAAGCGGTAAGGCATTAGACTTTGACTCTAACATGCGCTAGTTCGAATCTAGCCAGCCCAACCAAAATAACGAGATATGTTAATATCTTGTTTATTTTTTTATATGTAAAAAGGAACTATTTTCATAGCTCCTTTTCTTTATCTATCTATCGCTTTGTTTTCAACTTCATTTTGAACTTTTTCAATAAATTCGTCAATTGTCATCTCACCTAAATTAGCTCCATTTTTTCTTGCACGAACAGTTACAACTTGACTTTCTTGTTCATTTGCACCTATAACTAACATATATGGAACTTTTTCAAGTTGAGCTTTTCTGATTTTATATCCAATTTTTTCATTTGAATCATCTAATTCAACTCTTATTCTCTTAGCTCTTAATTTCGCTTTTAATTCTGTACAATAATCAATTTGAGCATCTGTAATAGGTAATATTTTTGCTTGTATTGGTGATAACCATAATGGGAATGCACCTTTTGTTTCTTCAATTAAGAATGATATAAATCTATCTGAAGATCCAAGTATTGCTCTGTGTATTACTACTGGTCTATGTTCTTTATTATCTTCACCAACATATGTTAAATCAAATCTTTCTGGTAATGCAAAATCTAATTGACATGTTGGTATTGTAACATCATGATTTAATGCTGTTTTGATTTGAATATCAATCTTTGGTCCGTAGAATGCAGCTTCTCCTTCTGCTTCATAGAAATCTATATTCATTTCTTTTAATATTGCTCTTAATTGTGATTCTGCTGTTTCCCACATTTCATCATTATCTATATATTTTGCTTTATTGTTTTTATCTCTTAATGATAATCTGTATTTAAATGAATCTGCTGAAAATCCGAAGTCTTTTTGATATACTTCTTTTATTAATTTTAATACATTTCCTACTTCTTCTTTTATTTGATCTGGTCTTACAAATAAGTGTGCATCATTTTGACACATTTGTCTAACTCTTTCAAGTCCGCAAACAGCACCACTATTTTCATATCTAAAATCATTTGCTAATTCACCTATTTTTATTGGTAAATCTTTGTATGAACGTTGTTTACTTTTATATACTAACATATGATGTGGACAGTTCATTGGTCTTAATACCATTTCTTCATTATCTAATTTCATTGCAGGAAACATGTCATCTTTATAATGATCCCAATGTCCACTTGTTTTATATAATTGAACATTTGCAAGTGATGGTGTATATACATGACTATATCCTAAATCTATTTCTTTATCTTGTATATATCTTTCTAATATTCTTCTTATTGTTGCTCCATTTGGCAAATACATTGGAAGTCCTGAACCAACTAATTCGTGTGTCATAAATAATTCAAGTTCTTTTCCTATTTTTCTATGATCTCTTTGTTTTGCTTCTTCTAATAATCTTAGATGTTCTTCAAGTTGACTTGCTTTTAGGAATGATACTCCATATATTCTTTGCATTGAGTCATTTTCTTGATTTCCTTTCCAATATGCAGCAGATGTTGTTAATAATTTTATTGCTTTTATTTTTCCTGTTCTATTTATATGTGGTCCTGCACATAAATCTATAAATTCTCCTTGTTTAAAGAATGATATTGTTTCACCTTCTGGAAGTTCTTTTATTAATTGAACTTTATATGGTTCTTCTTTTTCTTCCATTAACTTGATTGCTTCTTCTCTTGATAATACACTTCTTTCTAATGGTAAATCTTCTTTAACTATTTTTTTCATTTCTTCTTCTATTTTGGCTATATCTTCTTCTGTGAATGGCTTTTCTACTCTAAAATCATAGTAAAATCCATTTTCAATTGCTGGTCCTATTCCTAGCTTTGTGTTTGGATATAATCTTTTTACTGCTTGTGCTAATATATGTGATGTTGTATGCCAAATTATCTTTTGTAATTCTTCATTTCCTTCTTCCATATCTAAAATTTGTCCATCTTTTTGTATTGTTCTAATCATAATTATACCTCCTTATATTTTGGATTTACCTTATTTTATAAATAAAAAAACACTCCTATAGATATTTCTATCTATAGGAGTGCTTATATTACACGGTTCCATCCTATTTTTAACTTACTGATAGATTATAACGTATCTTATACGTCTAACTTATTCGTTAGAAAGCTAAAGAGTTAGTTTTTCAAATATGTTTTCCACAATTAGTTCTCAGCCTGTGACTAATTTTCTCTGTTGATAACCTTTATTTTACTTTTCTCTTAATCTTAAATATCACTATTTTTCTTTATTACTACAAATGAACTAATTCCTACTATTGCTAATGCTACTATTGCTACTATTGTTCCTGTACTATCTTCTATACCTGTATGTGGTAATGATGTATTTGTTGTTTTTGTTATTTTTACAGTTGTTGTAGTAGTCTTTGGGATTTCTAATGTAGTACTTGTGCTTGGTGTAGTTGTTGTTGTAGTTGGCGCAGTTGTTGATGTTGATTCTGTTGGTAAATCTGTTGGTGTTAAAATATCAAAATCATCATCAGCATATGCTATATTTGATATTGCTAATGCAATCATTGTAATTCCTATTATTAATGTTAATTTAAAAAATCTTTTCATATTATTTACCTCTTCTAATTTATTATTTAATAACTCAATATTATTTATACCATATTATTTTATTTTTTTCAATACATTTTTCAAAAAAAATATATTTTTTTACATTTTTATTTGTTATACTTTTTCTTTAAATATATCATTTACAATTCTTGAGAATTCTTCTTCCTTCTTAGTTAACTCTATTTTTATGTTTCCTTTTTTGCTTTGAGTATATAATTCTTTTTCATTCAAATATTCTTCTAAATATTTTGCAACTGTTTTTCCTGTATTTATTAATTCTACATCATATTTTAGTTCATCTCTTATAACTTGTTCATATATTGGAAAATGTGTACAGCCTAAAATAATCTTATTTATCTTCTTTTCTTTAAATGATTTCATATATTCTTTAATTGCATTTCTTCCTTCTATTCCTGTTGCTCTTCCTTCTTCAGCAATCGTTGCAAGCATCGGACATGCTTTATTTATTACATTAATATTAGAAATATTTTTTCTCAATTGTCTTTCCCATTCGCCACTTCTTATTGTTCCTTCTGTTGCAATTACCCCTACTTCTTTGTACTCTTTTTCTTTAATATATTCTACTGTTGGTTTTATAATTCCTATTATTGGTATTTCAAATTTTTGTTGTAATATATCTATTGCTTGACTTGTTGCAGTTCCACAAGCTATTACTATTATTTTTACATTTTTCTTTATTAAATATTCTACATTTTGAATTGCAAATTTTATTATTTCTTCTCTATTTTTTTCTCCATATGGAAAGTTTTTGGTATCTCCTAAATATATATAATTTTCATTAGGCAATCTTTTTTGAATCTCTTTTAATATTGTTATTCCTCCAACTCCAGAATCAAAAATTCCTATTGGTCTATTATCCATTTTCTTTTTCCTCTCTTATTATTTTATAACTGTATTATTATATAATATATTTATGTTTTTGACTAGTTATTATTGTCAATTATTTTATTTTTTCATATTATACATTAATAGGCTTTGCCTAAATTTTATTAAAGGAGTTTATTTATGGAAATGGATGAAAGAAAATCTGAGCCAATGTGTCCTATAGTTGATATTGATGGATTTATTGCTGATGGAAAGCAATTTGATTTAGATATTACTTTGGCTAATGATCATAGAGATGTTATTTATGGTATTGTTAGAGATTGTTTCAAAGAGCCTGTAAGCGATGCTGTTGTTAAATTAGTTGAAATAGAATATAAATGTGGTAAAAAAGAATTAAAACCTGTTTCCCATACATTTACAGATGAAGATGGTGAATTTGTTTTTGGTCCTCTTTGCCCTGGTAAAAAATATGCTGTACAAATTTGGGCTAATCAAGTAAAACACATAAAAATTTGTGCAAAATGTCATCATGAAGGAAAATGCTTAAAAGGTGTTGATTTAGATTGTGATAAAAAAGATTTTCCACATTGTGATAGATGTTTAAAAGATGAATTAGAGGTATCAGATTCTGAATAATTTTTGAGGTTACTTTTGTAGCCTCTGTTTAATTTTATGAATTTTGTTCATAATTATTTTATGGAGGTCTATATATGAAAAAAAAATCTCATTTGTTTAGAAATATTATATTATTCATAATTTCAGCTATCTTTCTATTAAGTTTTTCTTATTATATATATACTACATATAGTAATATTGAAATGTCATCAGAATATGATATCTCAAAAATTAGTACTTCTAATAATTCGGTTTCAACTACTACAAATTTAGACATTTCAAATATGTTAGAGGATGTTTCTAATTGTGTTGTTGGTATATCAAAAATAAAATCTCATTCTACATCTATTTTTTCAACAAGTTCTTTAAATGATTTAGGGATTGGTACTGGAATAATTGTTTCAAATAATGGATATATTTTAAGTAATTGTCATGTTACTGGTGAAAAATTTAGTACATGTTATGTTACATTAGAAAATGGTAACACATATGATGCAACTGTTTTGTGGTGTAATTCAGAGTTAGATTTATCTGTTTCAAAAATAAATGCCTCCGGTCTAAATTATGTAAAATTTGGAGACTCTTCCAAAATTAAATCTGGTGAAACTGTTTATGCCATTGGCAACCCTATTGGATATGAATTTAGAAGGACTATAACATCTGGAATAATTAGTGCTATAAATAGAACTATAAAAATTGAAGAAAATAATTCTGTATCATATATGACTGATTTGATTCAGACTGATGCTTCTATTAACCCTGGAAATAGTGGTGGACCTTTAATTCTTTCTACAGGAGAAGTTATCGGAGTAAATAGTGTAAAAATTACATCTGCAGAAGGTATTGGTTTTGCCATTCCTATTAATGTTGTAAAACCTGTAATTGAAAAAATTGTATCAACTGGAGCTTTTGATGAGGCTTATCTGGGAATTTATGCTTATGACAAAGAAACTACTCCATATTTTTCTTCTACAAATGTTCCAAATGGAATTTATATAGCACATATTAATAAAGATAGTCCTGCTTATTCTAGTGGAATAAAAATTGGAGACATTATTACTTCTATTGATGATAAGACTTTTAATAATATGATTGAATTAAGAGAATATATTTTTACTAAAAGCCCTGGTGATAATATTACTATTAATATTAGTAGAGGTTATATAACTAAATCTTTTAATATTACATTATCAAAAAAGTAGGCTTTCGCCTACTTTTTTAGTTCTTTATTTCTAATAATTTTTCTTTCAATTTATTTTCAATTTCTTCAAGTTGAACTTCTGCCTCTTGTCTTTTTACTCTTCCATTTTCGTGAATTTCTATAACTTTATCTAATGTATCTATAATATCTTGATTTGTTTTTTGTAATGTTTGAACATCTACAACAGCTTTTTCAGATTCTTCTGCAATTTCAATTGTTCCTTGTTTTAATAATTCACTATTTTTTGTAAGCATATCATTTGTCATTTGTGTAACTTGTTTTTGTGCTCCTAATGCATTTCTTGCATTTGTTATTCCTAATGCTATAACAATTTGATTTTTCCAAAGTGGAATTGTATTTATTAATGAACTTTGTATTTTTTCAACTAATTCACTATCATTGTTTTGAATTAATCTAATTTGTGGTGCCATTTGAATTGATATAATTCTTGTTGTTTTTAAATCATATATTCTTTTTTCAAATCTATTTATTATTGCTACCATATCATTTACAGCTTGTGCATCTGTTTGTTCTTTTGTTTCTTCTGCTATTTTTTGTAATTCTGGTAATGTAACTGTTTTCAATTCTTCTAATTTCTTTTCACCAGCAATTATATATAATGATAATTCTTTAAAATATTGTAAATTTTTATCATACATTGTATCAAATATTGCAATATCTTTCATCATTTGAAGTTTATGTGTTTCTAATGATTTTTCTATTTTAGCTATATTATTTTCTACTTTGTCATATTTTGCTATTAATTTTTCGACTTGTTTTTTTGCAGAATTGAATATTCCTAATATTCCCTTTTTCTCTTCAACTGGAACATCTGCATTAAATTCTTTTATTTCTGTTACTAATCCTGATAGTAAATCTCCAACTTCTCCAGAACTTTTTGTTCTAACATCATTTAAAACACTATCTGAGAATTTTGAGATATTACTTTGTGCACTTGAACCAAATTGTAATATTTGGGCAGTATTTTTTACATCAACTTTACTAATAAATTCATCTATTGCAGATTTTTCCTCTGGTGTTAAAGCATCATAATTTAATGATTTTTCCACAACAGCTTCATCAACTTTTTTATCTGTTTGTAATGCTAATTCGATATCTTTTGTATCTACATTTTTAGCAACTTCTAATTTTATTTCTTCTTCCATTTTATTTTCTCCAATCTTTTTTATAATTATATTTAAAATTTTATAAACTATTTATTTCCTAAATATGAAATTAATTGTTCATATACATTCATTTTTAGGCTTGATACTGTACTTATTATGCTTTGTGGTATTCCTTTTACATTTACTTGTGTTACATCATAATTTCCACCTGTTACACCTGTTCTAAATCCATATTTTGACCATGCAATTTGTTGTATCTCTTTATCTTCATAAGCTTCATAATACTCATCTCCTGCTTCATCAAATGATGCTATACAATGTGAGTTCCATATTGTTGGTGTTGGATATAATATTCTCATCTTGTCTTTTACTTGTTCCCATCCATCTGGATTTGAATTTGCAAAGTCTATTACACTTTTTTCATAATCAACAATCATTGGCTTTCCTCCAACTCCTGTTTTTAAGTATAATTCAAATAAATCTGCTGGTGTATTGTTCATATATCCTGATTTTGTGTAAAATTCTTTTAGTTTGGGTAAATTTTCTGCAACTGCTTCATCTGTTATTTCTCCATCACACATAATTGAAAGTAATAATCCATAATATGTTGCACCAGGTGATGATGTAACTGGATCTGTTGAGTCTATATTTATACTTCCATATAACATATCTACTCCAATGTCTTTCCATTTCTTTCCTTCAAGTATATATGATATTAATTTTGGCATATCTGTTATATAATATACCCCATCTTTTTCTGTTACTATTTTTTGTTCTATTAATGCATCTACAACTGTATCCCAACTATATATTACAATTGGAGTATTTAATGTTAATCCACCTTTTTGAACTGTATATCTTGCTGCTTCTCCTTTTGTTGTATCTGGTGCTAATTTATAATAATCATAAAATCTTTGATCAGAACAGAACATTACATCATATTTTGTTCCATCTTCTCTTACTAATGGATTTTTAATTAGTTTTCCATTACTCCATGAATCATATATAACATTTAGTCCATATTTTTTTTTCATTATTTTATTGACTTCTTCATCTGCTAAGAAATTTTCTTTTCCTCCACCTGTTGCAACATATACCGTTTTTAAGTTTGATTCCATAATTGATTCTCCATTTGTTGAAAAGAATTTTATTCCTATTATGATTAAGACCAATATTACTAAAATTCCAAGTCCTATCCAGACTTCTTTTCTTCCTCTCATATTTTTTATCTTCCTTTCTTTAGGCTTTAATTATCTATATTTAAACTTACTTCCTATTTTTTTATATTTATATCTCCTAAAAATCCATCAGATTTTAACATTTCTTCAAATACTTTTAATTCTGCATCTGTATCTATAATCTCTGCTTGATACATATTATTTAATTGTTCATGAAAAGCTTCTTTTATTTTTGCAATCATATCTCTTACAGACTTCATAAATTTTTGACTTTCTTCTGAATTTAATTTTTGATTTTCAATTTCATCATATCTTTGCAATATTTTTATTGTTACTGGTAAGTAATAATTTATAAAATTATTTACTTGTGATAGTTTTCCTGGATTTTTTGATAAAGTATCAATTATCTTATTTGATGTATTACAAATATCTTGAACATTTGCAATTAATTCTCTGTCTTCTAATTGTTTTGAAATATCAAAAATTTGCGTTGTTTGTGATTTCGCATTTTTTAGTATTTCATATAAATTAGTATTTTTAGTTGAATAATCAATTTTACTTCTATCTTTAAATATTAAGGTTCCGGCTCCATATGCCACTGCACTTATTGCTAATGATGGTACTAATTTAACTCCAAGAGCTAAATATGGTACTGCAAAAAATGTTCCACCTAATATTGCTGAAAAAATATATCCTTTTTTCATTCTGTTTTCCTTTCTTACTAGTTATATCCCCTTACTTGCTTAAATGCCTCTAATAAATTTGTTCTTCCATCAAATACTTTTGCATTTGTTAAATTTGCTATATCTTCTAATTGTGTTTTATCCGCTGCGCCAAACATTATGCTAAATATTGGTATATCTTTATTTATTTGCCTATATACTGATTGAAGTTGGGTTAATCTATTATAATTTGATTCACCATCTGTCATTAATACTACTGATGTATTATACTTTTCTAAGTTTTCTTTATTTAATATATTTAATCCTTCAATTGCTGGTATATAGATATCTGTTCCACCATTTACTTTTGTTGATGTTATTTGATTTATTAATTCTTCTGTTTTAGTTCCATCTTCTGTTGTATATTCTCCAAGTATTTCATGATTAAATGGTATTATTGTTATTTTGTCTTTATTTGAAAATTGTAATAAATCTTTTGATGCTTCTTCTTCATTTAAGATATATTGCATTGCTTCTATTAATTGTTTGCTTCCACTTCCATACATACTTCCTGAATAATCTAAACAAAATACAATATTTATTGGTTTTCTTAATTCTGTTTGATATATTCCTAGTGCTGTTTTTATTACTGCTGTACTTGGATATTTTACTGGCACAATATATTTTGTTGTATCTATTCCCCAGTTTGGATTAAATACTGTTTTATCTGCATTTTCATTTATTCCACCAAACCAAACTCTTCTTCCTGTTTTCACTAATTCAGCTTGTCCTTCATTACTTAATATGTAATTTTGTATTTTTTTAAATTCTTCTAGCTTAGCATCATCTTTATTATCTATATATGCAAATGGTGAATCTGATATTGAAACCCCATCTTTAGTATATATTGCATATAATGGTTCTTCTCCTTTTTGTTCTAATTGTTTATTCATATTTATTAATGATGTTTCATAAGTTATTAATGCTTCATAATTACCTTTTAAAAACATTTCTTGTAAAAATTCATCATCTCCTGATGATCTTTTTACTCCTGAATATAATTGAATTAACTGATCTTTTAACTCCTCATTTTGTAAGTTTTCTTCTGTTAATATTTCAGGATTTCCTGCAAGTGTTGTTAAAAATCCTAAATATGCTGTTGCTCCTGTATTTGTTTGAGTTGGTGATGACATATTGAATTTTAGTTTTCCTTGGTTTATTGCCTCTAATATGTCTTTCATATAAACATCTTTTCCTATAAATCCTAATTCTTCAGCTTTTGATTTTTTTATTCCAAATACTACTGGATTTATACTTGTTGATTTTGAATTTGTTGTTTTTATTTTGCTATCTAGCATATATAACCATATTGAATTTGAACACCATACTGCATCATATTTTTCACCATTATTAAGTTTTGACATTATTTCAATTGTTCCTGCATAATCTATGCTTACATCTATATTATTCTTTTTTGCATAATTTTGTATGATTTCTTCTATGTCTTTGTTTTCTGTACTTGATATTATTTTAAATGTATTATCTGAATTCGTTTTCTCTGTGTTTTTTATTGTTGTACCTAATTCTTCCCTCATACCTTCAAAAAAACATATCATAATAATAAAAATAATAAAAATTAAAATAATAGATTTCTTTTGTTTTTTCTCCATATTTTCTCCCCTTTCTTACATATACAACTTTATCATTAATCTCTTAATTTTTCAATAGAAAAAAACTAATAGGCAAAAATTAATAAAACTTTTGCCTATTAGTTATATTTTTACTTTAATTTACTTTTGAAAAATTTTGCTATATTACCACTCATAAAAAATACTATAGCAACTATAACCAATGCTACAATAATATCCCAAAACAAACTTCCTGTTGTAATTTTGATTTTTCTAGGAATACTGTAAAAAAGGAGCATTGTTGTAATAAAGCATATCTCTTCAGATACATTTGAGTCTGAAAAAATCACATACCAAAAATTATTTTTAGAAAATGTTTCTATATCTGTTTTCTTTATTTTTCGAACAATTCTAATAATGATAATAATTGCTAATACTACTAATGCTATTAATACATTAATAATTCTAGGAAAAGTCCCTAAAAGTGTTATTATTGCTAAAACAATACCTGTTATTGTTAAAATTTTTTCAACATTTGTCGTTTTACATAATTCAATAATCCGTTTTTCAAAATCTTTCATAATTTGCCTCCCATAACATTTGTTGGTGTATATTCGTTCTATATGTCAACTCCCAATAGGAGATAAAAAAGTTAATGTTTGTATTTTATCATTTTGCATTGATTTTGTCAATTAATCCACATGATTCTTTGCCTTCACCACAATATTTATCTGTTATACATGTTGGACCAAGTCCTTTTCCTATTAATGGTGCTACATGTTTTACTTGTCTTACCATTTCTTGTGTAATAAATCTAATTTGCCATTGTGCCTTATTACAACAACGCATTCTTGAAACCCATTGTAAATTTCTAGCATTCATTGTTGTTATAACATTTAACATTTGTGCCCCAATATAAAAATATATTAAATCTTCTTCTGCAATTCCTTGTTCTTTAAATTCATCAAACATTTTTATATTTTCATTAACAGCTTTTTGATATACATCATTTGCGTTTTTCTTTATTGTTTCTGGTGTTATATAATTTTTCATATCCCATAATGGTACAAATTCTGGTATTAGCAATGGATGCATTCTATGTCTTGTTAAATGTGTTAATATTGATAATGAAATTGGAATTTGAAAACTAAAACTTACTTGTTCTAATTCTCTTTTTTCTTCTTTATGAAGAATATTTTGCATCATTTTTTCTTTTGCATTTTCATCTTTTTCTTCTAATTCTTTTAATATCTCATCAGCCATTTTTTCTGAACATTGATAATGATACATTATATTACTTTCTAGTACAACATCATCTGCATTTGGTGTATAACTTAAAAGTTCTGGCTTTTCTAATATTTTTATTTCTGGTTTTTTAATCATTTTTTCTAAATATTCAAATTGATTATCACTATTCATTTTTGAATTTTCTATACATTCTGTTAAATATGGCACTTTTTCTTTTATAATTTCATATAAGATTTTTCCAAATTCATTTAATTCCTGTATTCTACTTAATCTTCCATATATAAAAGATTCAACCATCTTTTCTAATTCTCTTGCATCTAATCCCATTATTATATTACTATGAAAACAATATGGTAATATAAATCTTGCATCTTCTACGTCAATTCCTTTGTCTACTAATTCGCCATATATATTAAATAAATATTGCATATGTTTTTGGTATTTCTCTTTTAATTGTTCATTTTGTGGATGTATATTTAAATTTGAATCTCTAAATTCTGGTGTATAAAATCCAGCAGTACGAAAATCTACTTCTCTTCTAGATTTTATTGTAAATGAAGTTAATCTATTTCCAATAATTGTTTGTTCAATAATTGGCGTTACATCTGATATGGCAAATACTAAATAATCATGTTCAATAATTGATTTATGCCCCATTGAAATAATTCTTTTTATTAATTTTAAATTTTTTTCATAGTCATTACAATTTTCTAATACTTCGAAAACATTTCCTTTAAATCTTGATAATTTTCCTGCTGCAGCTACTTTTTGAATTCTTTTTTCTAATTCTTCTTTTTTCTCAACTGGTGCATTTTCAGCATTTAATGTTTCATATGTTTTTATTAATACATTTCTTTTCATTGAAATTTTTAAACTATTAAATCCTATTTGTGTTGGTATTAAAAATTTTGTCAATGTGTTTGTTAATTTATTAAAAAATGTTTTGTCTGTTGCTACTACTCTTAAACTTCTTTCTTCCATAGTTTATCATACCTTTCTTTTCAGAATATTGTAATTCTAAGTTTTGGTAAACAGGTATTTCCATTTTAATGTCTTCTGTACGATTAGTTTTATTCTATCTTTTCCTGTATTCCTATATTTTCAATTATTTCATATGTTACATTTACCTCTATATAATTATCGATTTCTATTACATCTACTTTTTTATCTATTATATTTTTGTTCCTATTTCATCCTCTATTATCTTCTCTAACTTTGTTGTTCCTATTTGTATTGCGTCTTCTTTTGTGTAACTTTTTTCTATTTTTTCTTGTTCTTGATTTGTAATTTTTGTTATTGAAATAGGTAAATATAAGTTTGAAAATATTTTAAACTTTTTTTCTGTTTCTATTGTATCATAAATTTCAAATTTGGAAAGTGTTTTATAAAAATTTATTTGAAAATTACTTATTTTTAATTTATATTTCGTTTCTTTTTTCCCTGTTGCGACTTTTTCTATTGTTTTTAGAGGTATTTTTTCTGTTTTACTATATTTAACTATAGCTTCTACTTCACCCAAACTATGTACATTTCTTATTCCTGTATATTTTCCTTCCATTTGTCCTGCAATTAATATTTGATTTTCTTCTACTTCATCTCCAATATTTACCATTGCTGTTCCATTTTGAGCTATTATTTTTGTAATGACTCCAGATTTTTTTGCTATTATATTTGAATATTCTTTTTCATCAACTATTTCTGGTGCTTCTTTAGCTTTTACTACCCTCACTATTGCATTTGTTCCTTTTAGTTCAATCCCTATCCATGAGATGTCATTTCTTTTTAATCTTATTTTATTTGCTATTTCTTGAACATTAATTTTTTCTTTTTTCATTCCCACATTTAATCCCGCTTTTTTTACATCTTCTTCGATTCCAGTCATTTCCATATTTGAATCTATTTGTATATTTATATTCCAAACATATTTTGTGCTTATTCCTATCAAAATTGTAACAACTAATAATGTAATAACAAACATTTTTCTTTTTTTATATTTATGTAATAAAAATGGAATTCCTCTTTTTTGAATTATCTTGACTTTGCATTTTAATTTTTTCGCAATTTTTACTGCTTCAAAAAAGTCTTTTATTCCTATATTAAGATATAATCTTACTCCTTTTTCTCTTTTCAAATTCCATATTAAGATTTTGCTAGTTGTACATATATTTATAAATCTTTCAATATAATATCCTTCTACTGTTATTCTTACATAACCTAATATATATTTTAGCAATATCTTAATAAACATATTCTATTCCTCAGTCCTTTCTATATCTATACTCTCAATTTTTCCAGTAATTTTAATATCGTCATTTGTCATTTTTTCTAAGTTTAAATTGAATCCATTTATATTTACAATTCCTATATATGTACTTATACTAGCAAAAAATTCTTCATATTCTAAAATTCCTTTATAGTTTTCTAATATTAATTCATTAAATCCTGTAATTGTAATTTTAGGAATATTTGAACATACTTCTTCTGGCATTTCTAAAATTTTACCAATTTTTCCTTTTTTCATGAACTTTTTCCTCTCATACTCTTTTTTATTTTTGGGGTATTTTCATATATTAAATCATTCCATATTCAATTTTTAAATTCATCTAAACTTTTAAATTCATATCCTTGATTTTTTGCTTCTTTTATTATTTTATCTAATACTTCAGAATTAGTTTTTGAATTTGAATGTAATAACATTATTTCTCCAGAGTGGAAATTCTTTGTAATTATTTTTATTGCTTCTTCCTGAGATGGTTGCTTTTTTTCATCCCAATCACAATAAGCAAAACTCCACATTACTGTTTTATATCCTAATGAACTTGTTTTTTGTAATGTTCTTTCATTAAATTCTCCTTTAGGGGGTCTTAAATATTTCATTTCATAACCAAATTTTTCATACATTGATTGATGTAATTGCATAATTTCTTTTTCTATTGTTTCATTATTTATTGATGGCATACTTTTGTGATTTACTGTATGATTCCCTATTATGTGTCCATCATTTACCATTTTTTCAACTTCTTCTGTTGCAGAATTCAAATAATGTGCTGTTATAAAAAATGTAGCTTTTACATTATTTTCTTTTAATGTTGTTAAAATTTTATCCATATAACCTGCTTCATAACCTGAATCAAATGTTAAATATATAATCTTTTCACCGTCTCTTCCCATACAAATTCCATTATTTTCTTCTAATATCTGTTTATTTTTACTCCCGACATCTGGTTGTAAATGATTGTTTTCTCTTTTTATTCCCCATCCAATAGTTTTCTCATAATTAGCACTTGTTAACATTGGAATTTCTTTATTATCAGATATTATACTTATAACAAATATAATACAAAGTGCAATTATAGTTAATTCTATTTTTTCATAAATCTTCGTTTTACTCATCTTTCCTATTTCTCCTGTTCAAATTTTATCTCTTACATTTTATGATTTATAAAAAAATTTATTACTTTTTACATTTTTTGTATTTTATTTTTGCAAAAATTAGTATAAAAAAATTCTTTGTTCTGTTGAAATATATATGTTTCTTGACTTTTCAATATGTGCAAATAGAGTATTGACAATTAAAAAAATTTATTTTATATTTTTATTTATGATTTGTCGAAATATTGAAAATTCCATCGAATGTATATAGGAGGATAAATGCTAAATTTTGTTATTTGTGACGACGATATTCGAATGATTGAAAAATTATCTTCTGTAATAGAAAAAGTGCTTCTTAATCATGACTATGATGCAAAAATTGTATTCAAGACAACTAACTATGATAAACTTCTTGAATATATATCATCGAATAATGTTAATGTTGTATTTTTAGACATTGAATTTTCAGGTTGTAAAGAAAATGGTCTTGATATTGCAAAGAAAATACGAAAAATAAATAAAAATTGTTATCTTATCTTTGTAACTAGTCATTTTGAATATATTGTTAATGCATATAAATTCAAAACATTTGATTACATATTTAAATCAAGTATTGATATTGAAAATATTAGTTCTACTTTAAAAAGATTGTTTGATGATATTTATGATTCTGACGCAAAATTTTTAAAAATTAATAACAAAAATACTTTTATTGATTTGAAAGATATTCTTTTTATCGAAAAAGCTGGTGTAAAAATTATTTATCATACTTATCAAACTGATTATGTCTCTTATAATTCATTTAATAAATTAACATTACCCAAAAACTTTATAAGATGCCATAAGTCATTTATTGTAAATATTGATAATATTTCAAATATTTCATATGCTGATAATATAATTTATTTAAAAAATGGTTCAACATGCTATATTGGTCCAAAATATAAAAATTCATTATTGGAGGTGATTCGCTATGACTCAGTTTCTTAATTGGATTTCGAATATTTTGTTTTCACAAAATGAGAATATTATTCATTTTATTTTAATACCTGCATGTTTTATCGAATCAGCATTTTTATATACTATTTTAATGAGCTTATTAAATATGAATTTAACTCATAAAAAGAATTTATTATATACATTTTTCTTTTCAATTATTGGAGTAATATTGTATATATTAATTCCTGCACCATTTAATACAATCTTATATTATATATTTGTTTGCTTCTTATTAAAATTATTATTAAATGTAAAATTAATGAAAAGTTTTCTAACTATTATAATTTCTTTATTTATAATAGCTTCAATA
>ENA-OPNB01000926-OPNB01000926.1-human-gut-metagenome-genome-assembly--contig:-NODE-926-length-25028-cov-1.796380_pt1 | contig 25028 bp, 19 predicted proteins | sample MGYA00241528_ERZ501754 | MGnify/ENA primary metagenome ERZ501754 (study PRJEB25962, sample SAMEA2042646) | human gut metagenome | biome: human gut; feature: human-associated habitat; material: faeces... | reverse complement strand
AGACGTGCACGTGTTTCCATAAGGATAACACCGAGCATATTTTTACCTGCTCTGTTTTTACATCTGTCGCAGGCACAATCGCCCCAGATATTATCGTGCCACCAGTTGCGCTCAACAAGCTGCTCATCGCCAGTGGCAATCAACTTGCGTTTTAAATACGCATTGTTAGCAAATTTGCTATCAACAATTTCGCGCATAATGTCAAACTTGACATTTTCCCAGTCGGGGCGGATTGGGAGTTTACGACCAAGTTTCTTAGCATCAGCTGCAGACATCGCGGCAAATGCGTGTTCCACACAGTGGTCGTCCGTTAGGTCGAAGCCATAGCCGTCAATAATAGACGGACTTACCTTTGCACGGATATCATCCGGTGTCAGGTGCAAAAACTTTGCAGCCTGAAAAGCAGCTTCGCTGTTTTTATAAGTCACACCGTTATAAGTTACGGGCGCATTATAAAAATTACTCAAAAATCTAAAATCATCTCTAAAACCAGCTATCATATTATTACCTCTCTTTCGTATTTATATATATAGCACTCGTATGTTTTTATGGTCTCATGTTTTGTAATTATGATATTGAATAATATATAATAATGTAGTATAATTAATGTAGTTTGAAAGTGCAACCCTTACAACTAATATTTCAACACGGAGTGTAATCAATTATGTATGAATCTAGTAAGAATTTGATAGATGACCCTGCATTTAAGCCTTATGTAAAGGCAGTATTTTGTTTAAGAGCAAATAAAGAAATTGGTATGAAAAGAAATATGTATTTGTGTCCATATTGTAAGAAAATATGGAAAACAAATCCACTGAAACCGCAACCTGTTTCATCAGATGATGATTATGAATATATATGTAAACATTGTGGTACAGAAGTAAACATGGTAATGATAGAGTCATGTTATGATATGCGTAAATATAAAACAAAAAAGAATAATGGAAATCCACCTGTTGTTTATAATATGTCGAATATACAGACGATTTTAATCGGTATGAAAAAAGATGATGCTGATGGGCATGTTGTATCTGTTAATGGTACGATTTTTAGACAACATCATATGGTGCAGTATTGGTTTGATGATGCAACGCAAACGTTGCAGCAAGTTTATAAGACGTATATGACAAAACAGCGTATTGTATGCAATTTGGATGTAAAACAGGTTTATTTGATTGATAATGTGAAAGCAAAAGATGACCAGTTTGAATATGTTGTACCAAAAGTATATGATATGTTTTATGCAAATGTAAATTATGATTGCGATGTAGCGTATATTTTGCGAAAGTTAATTTTGCAAAAGATTTACAAAGTTGCATATGGATATTCGTTACCGTCTTTGGTTGATAATTTAAAATCTGTGACAGATAATCAGTTGTTTTATATGATGAAATTTCCAGTATTGTCAAGTTATGCATTTTATGTTTCGATGACTGATGTATCACCTATTTTGTTTGATGTTTTGTATTTTGTATCGAATAATGACCGGAAGTTAAGACCATATATTACTTGTCGTGATTTTACAGAATATGAAATGATGTGGAAAGAATATTTTAATAAGACGTTTCATTATGATTTGAAAATTACAAAATATGAACCATGGTTTTTAATACTTGGCTGGCAGTTGGGTCATTTTGGTTTTAAAGATATTCATAGTGTATGCGTGATTTATGATAAATTAAAAGAGTTAAGGCATATGTCGAATACAAATGCGTTTAGTGTTTGTATTTCTCGTTTTATTTGGATGTTATCTATGAAACGAAATCATGCATTGAAAAAATTTTTCAATCGTTTGATAAAATATCATGGCGAATCAAAAGTAATAATTATGATGGCTGATGGTCCTGCATGTACGTATGCTGATTGGGTGTATCATTATCATCAGCAAACCAGTTTTGAATTAGAATCATTGGATTTTGAAGCAACTGATTTTACACAGCCTTTGGTTATGATTTAAAATTTTTTCTAAATTTTTCCTAAAAACATATTGCATTATATGTTGTTGCGTGCTTTAATAAAGACATGTAAGGATAATATATTATATTATCCTATACAGTATTATAAATGTTACAAATATTACACCTATTAATTTATGAAAGGAGAGTACTATTATGGCAAACGCAAAACCTACAAAGCCTACAAATCTTGTAAGAGTGAATGATTCTATGATTCATGACACAAAGCAGCCGGGTCTTAAAGCTGTTACACTTGGACTTCGTGATAACGAGGGTAATCAGAAAGTTGGTACAATCTTCGTATCTGAGAAGCAGATAAACGCTGATAAGAAGACAGCAGATTTGTCTAAGAGTCAGCAGAAATCTTATGTTGCATTAAATCGTGACAAGGATTATACATTCTCTGTTAAGACAGGAAAAGATGCAGATGGCAAGCCTGTTTTTGAAAATTCAAAGATTTCTGGTGCCGATATTATCGACCAGAATAAGGCTTATTTGAAAGAAAGAACAGCGCAGCGTGAGAGAAACATCGAAGCGTCTGTACAGGAGCCAAGTCAGCAGGCTGAGACAGAAGCTGAAGGACCAGTGGCTTAAACGATTACTTGAATTTACGGACACAATCAAGAGAAAAACCCAGCATTTATTGCCGGGTTTTTCTTTTTTTAGTTATTTGTTGTGTTTTCATCATCACTGTCTGTTTTGTTATCAGCGAGTGTGACAAAGATTTCTGAATGTTCTGTTTTTTTAGAAACAGTTGCGATTGGTTGCAACAGCCATGGCTGTAAATCAATGATTTCTTTGTCATCTGGTGTTACAAATGTGTAAATGGTTCCGAGGTCTTCCAGATAGAACGGTGTACGTAAGAAATCACGTAATAACATTCCTGCGAATGCAGTTGTATTATCTGGTTTAATCATGCTTTTTGAAAACGCATCTGCAGGTTTTACGTTAGGGTCTTTTGTGGTAAGGTTTGCATAGATGTATTTTTTTAAACAATCATGACAAATCTGGTGTCTGATTGGCATGTTCGGTTCAATAGCGTTTTGAATGAACAGATTACTACATTCTGTTTCTTTGCCACAAAAATCACATGTCATTTTCATGCTCATTGTTGTATTTTTCCTTTCTTAAATTTTGGTATATATTTGAATTATAGCAAAATTGTATTGATAAATCAATGTATTTTGAAATACAATTTTGAGTGGTCATTTTTTGCCCATTTATGGATGTATATTTTGTATTGTGGACACAAAAGTGGGCAAAAAACGCCCATTTATGGGTAATATTATAATATCATTATAAATATGTGGCAAATTTGGACACTTTTTGTCTATAAATAAAATACTTATTTGGTGCTAAAAAATGCTCATTTATGTGTTGACTTTTTCATGTTGGTATGCTATACTAAATACAGTTGAAAGAGATACATGATTCAACATTATATTAGGAAAGGGGAACCGACTATGTCCAACATGACAACGACAGCAAAGCGTTATCGTTTACAGGTTCCGGCTGAGGATATATCTGTACAGGAATGGATTGAAGCTCAGATTAACATTTCAACGTCAATTAGACAGTTAATCAGAGAAGATATTATGAAAAACGGATATACTGATGTGACTTGTAGGCGAGTAGAACAGGGTCCAAAACGTGGTCGTCCAACAAATGCCGAATTAGAACGTCGTGCAGAGGAAAACGATTCTGTTGAGGGAGTAAAACCTGTTGCAACAATGACGCAGGCTGAAAAATCGCAAACAACAGTAACTCAAAACACAAATCAACGTACAAGTACAGCGTCGGAAGTCCATACGTTTGTACAGGATGATACACCAAAAAATCCAAGCATGAGTGCTTTACAGGATTTGTTAAGTTAAAATTAGATAAGAAAAGGAGATAAAAAAATTATGGCGAATAAAAATTTAACAATGCATATGATTGCAGGTCTTGATATTGGTAATGGATATGTGAAAGGTTCTACATCGGTAAATGGTTCTGAAAAGACAACGATTGATTTCATGTCAGGTGTTGCAGTTCAAACACATAGTCATGATATCAAAACAAAAGAGGAAGATGCGGAGAGTCTTATTAAAGACATCTTTAACGAAATGGAGTGCTCTTTTGATACACCTATGATTACGAATAACTTTCACAGACTGTTTGGTAGACGTGGTGTTTCGTCAGGACGTTCTGTAAATGAGTTTGATGTTTCATCAACCATGTCTAAAGCAGATGATGAGTTATCAAGTATTCTCGTATGCGGATGCCTTGCTGGTAAAGCTTTACAGGCTTATTTCAAAGCAACACAGAAACTTCCAACAGAAACCATTCAGGTGTATGTTGATGTATTGACATTGGCTCTGCCAATTACGGAATACAAGGCAAAGAGAAAAATGTATGCTCAGAAGTTCAGAGAAGATACACATATGGTAACTATCTACAATTTTGAGCGTCCAATTCGTGTCGAGTTACACATTGATGATGTGAATGTAACTGCAGAGGGTGCATCTGCTCAGTATGCTATTGTAGCATATGGTACACCTTTGATGCAGGCATTGCTTGATGATTTGGCACAGCAGGGTGAAAAATTGGAAGGTATCACAGCAGCTGACGTGCTTGCTGCAGAGAATACTGTTGGTATTGATATTGGTGAGGGTACAGTAAACTTCCCTGTATATCAGAATGGCAGATTCAATCCTGATGTATCTATGAGTTTTTCAAAGGGTTATGGTACTGTTTTGGAACAGGCAAGAGACCGTTTGGATGAAATTGGTTTCCCATTTGCTTCAAGAAAATCACTTGCTGATTTCTTGATGAAGAAGCCGTCACCATTACAGCAGACAAGATATAATCGTATTATGCAGGTAGTACGTGAGGAATGTGATGGTTTTGCTGATGAAGTTGGACAGGAGTTCTTGAAAGTAATGTCAAGATGCGGTTCTTATACTGAAGTTGTATTTGTTTACGGTGGCGGTTCTGGTCCATTAAAAGAGTTCTTGCATCCAAGACTCATTGACATTAGCAAACACTTTGGTGGCGAAGATGTATCTTATCCAATTCTGTACTTGAACAGCATGTATTCAAGAACCTTGAATCGTGAGGGTCTGTACATCATGGCAAGAACGATTGCAGAAGCAAAAGCGAAAGAAGCCAAAGAAGCGGCTGCAAAGAAATAAGCAGAATAAATTAGCATAAATGATATAAAAAGCGTGATATTAGTATGAATATCACGCTTTTTTCTTGTATAAACTTGCATAATATCAGCATATATGGTACATATATTTAATAATAACATTTAGTAATAATATTAGTAAAAAGGATGTGATATTTATGGGACACATTATGACATATATAAATGATTGCCATGGCGTTGGCAAAACAACATTAACGTTTCATACAGTTTGGCGTTTACATGAAAAGGGTTATCGTATTTTGGTAATTGATTTCGATGGTCAGGGTATTACGTTCAGTTCCATGTGTGGACTTGATACAGGTATATTAAAAGAGAAAGTAAAAGAAAAGCAGTCATTATATCATGTGTTTGCAGGTGACTGTAAAGTGCAGGATGCAATGATTTCTGTGACGGAACGTCTGGACGTTCTTTCGTTTGGTATGAATCTTTCTTATATGCAGCCAATGACATCAATCGAACAGTTTCAGCAGTTAATAGACGAAATCAAAGACCAATACGATTATATTTTTATAGACGTAAATTCGTCACCGGATTGGCGGTATGCATTGACACTTTCTGTTGTTGATTATTCTATTATTCCAATTGATTGCTCAAAGAGTGCAAATTTACTTGATTTTATGGGCATATTAAATATTATTAGTTCCATACAGGAACAATTTCATAGTCATGTACAGATATTAGGTTTTGTTGCTAATTATGTGGATGATAATGATATACAGTTGTATGATGATTTTAAAAGACGAATGGCATTGTACAGATATAAGGTATTTGATACCTATGTACCTGTCAGTGATGTAATTGATGCTTTTACAGATGGTCCTTTTACGATGAAGCAGAAACAGTCAGTGTATGATTTGTTTGATAAGTTGATTGAGCAGTTGGCAATTATATAATAGGATGATGTGAATATGTTGAGTTTTAAAGCGTCTGAGTGGTTCTCAGACGCTTTTTTATATGTTGTGCGATAACTTGTTAGGGTATCATGGCAAAATGGCTTAGAATGACAAATACGTGATGCTAAAATAATTGATAAGATAATGATAATATGTAAGTATTATGCATTATTATTCAACAATAATATACATAATTGTTATTGCAGTTTTTTAAATATATGTTAGAATATACTTAAGACATAGCTGAGAACGTCATAATCATATTTATATGCTTTTGTAATTCATATTATGATGCGTTCTTAGTCTATTTAGTAAAAACGCTTAAAATGCAAAATACAGCGTTTCAGGGCTATATGCTATTAGTATATACGGAAAGGAGAGTTACATATGAGCAAGAAGAAAAAGGTTATTTTAACGGTTGTGTGTATTGCTTTATTGGTCATCATTGTGATTGGTGCTGCGATTTTGTATCAGATGTCGATGTCATCTGAGGGTTGTTGGGGACCGGGTGATTTTCCGATGCCAGATAATTCAATACGAATTATATGTGAACGCATTATGACATATCATACATAATTGTTTACATGAAAATGTGGGGTGATTGGTATATCAATCACCCCTATTTTTTTGTTTTTATGGCTTTTCGTGTCCATTTTGTGGTTCTTCGTGGCAATTGTCAGACAAATAACCATTTAGTAGATAACTTTCTTAGCTTTTGTCAGACTATTTATAATATTGTCTATTCATTTTTAAGTATTTACAGCAATATGTCAGTTTATTGTGGACACGATGGACACGATAGATTTTTTATCGTGTCCAATTTGCGGTCCACAAAGAATCCTTTATTTTCGGGCATTATATATATATTTTTATACTTTGGACACGATGGACACGTAAATTTTAATTAATATATAGGCATTCATCGCGATTTTTCCCTTATAATATATATAGGGGTCAAAATTAATGCTATATAAAGGTTTTGTTTTTTTCGTGTCCATCGTGTCCATTGGATGTCAAAAGTGCTTCAAACCCGCATAAACACTGGATTTTTTTGTGGACACGATAGAAAAACGCTTTCGTGTCCACACTTCTGTAAAAAGTGCTTCAAACCTGCATGAATACTGAGTTTTTTCGTGGACACGATAAAATTTTCTATCGTGTCCACGTACATATGTTCGGATGGGTGTTGTGCAAAATTACTATAATCAACCCTATTCGATGTAAATGTAAGATAATACATTTTAATGTTGACTTTTATCACATCATATGCTATAATTTCATCAGTCAAAATGTAATTGACTGACCAACAAAAACACAAATGAAGTGAGGTAATGAGCTTTATGAAGCAAGAAGAAAGAGTGAATGAAACATCTTTTGATAAAAAGATTTGTCTGACAATTCCAGAAGCCTGTGCGTATTCTGGTTTAGGACGTACAACGATTGAGTTGTTATTGGACAACCCTGATTGTAAATTTGTATTGAAAGTAGGTACACGACGTTATATCAAACGTAAAGCATTTGAAGAATTTTTGAATGATGATGCTACGAAAGAGTTGAAAACAAAATGATAAAGGAGTGATTGTGTATGTCAGATGAAAATATGACTACAACAACAATTCCTAGTTCGCGTAGCAAGTTTGGTTTGATTCGACAAATAACTCGTGATACATTGGATAGTTTGTCGCCGGATGAATTGCGTATACCTTCTGTTGTCGAGACCGAATTGTTGGAAGCATGTAACACGATGATAGATAATGAAAATGCAACATGTGGACATAAATGGAGACATATGGACTCGTTAATTCCATATCAGATTGCGGATGCAATATGCAAGGCATATCCGATTGTGAAAATCATTGGTGCTGAGGATAGTAACGATAGTTCTATGGATTTGATTGCTATTTATCAGGATGATGGAAAAGATAAGGGTATTTATTCGTCCGATGAGTCTGTACTTCGAAATTTGATTCGTCAGTACAGCTATGAAATGACAAATAAAGATGTTATGGAAGTTATGCAGATTTTACAGGATATTCTTCCACGAAAGCGTCGTTGTAACAAAGGAAATTTAGTTGCTGTAGAAAATGGTTTATTCGATACAGATACGAAAAAATTGATAGATTTTGACAAGAAGTATGTATTTTTAACAAAATCAGATGTGCCTTATAATGAACATGCGAAAAATGTTGTAATTCACAATCCTGATGATGGGACAGATTGGGATGTGGAAAGCTGGGTAGAAAGTTTATCTGATGACCCTGAGATTGTACATCTTATTTGGCAGATTCTTGGTGCTATTTTACGTAATAATAAACCGTGGAATAAGTCCATTTGGATGTATTCCGAAAAAGGTAACAATGGTAAAGGTACGTTGTGCGAATTGATGCGTCAGTTAGTTGGACATGGTCATTATGCAAGTATTCCATTATCTGATTTTGGAAAGGATTTCATGCTGGAGCCTTTAATTCGTGCCAATGCGATTATCACGGATGAGAATGATGTCGGAACTTATATTGATAAAGCCGCAAATTTGAAGGCTATTATTACAGGTGATACGATTCAGATTAATCGTAAGTTTAAGCAACCTGTAGCATTTCAGTTTCACGGATTGGTTATCGAGTGTGTAAATGAGCCACCACGTATTAAGGACAAGTCTGATTCTTTTTTTAGACGACAGATATTTATTCCATTTACGAAGTGTTTTACTGGACATGAACGTAAATATATCAAGAATGAGTATCTGAAACGTAAAGATGTTTTGGAGTACGTTTTGTACAAGGTTTTGAACATGGATTATGATGAGTTTACCATTCCTGAATCGTGTAAAAATGCATTGGATGAATATAAGGCTTATGTAGACCCAATTCGTGAGTTCATGGAAGAAATCATGCCAAAGGTAAAGTGGGACTTGCTTCCGTATACGTTTTTGTATGATTTATATGTATGCTGGTATCGTGAAACACATACAGGTGACCGCAATATTAAGAGTCAGAGGTCTTTTATCAAAGATATCAAGCTTTTGGTTGAAAATGAATATCCGGCATGGGTAAATACAGATGATTCATCAGGAAAGCGTCCGGGCAATTTGATGGATGATATGGAGCCTTTGATTGGTGCGTATAATGTTGAAAAGTGGATGAATCCGCTTTATAAAACTAATATGGACCCATTGTTAAAGTGTCATCCTTTGAATTTATCCACACGATATCGTGGAATTTATCGTTTAGTTCCTCAGAATGGTTCTGACGAAGATAATATCATAGATGTTGATGTGGATGTAACAGACACATCGGACGCATCTGATACATAATTTTTACAGTATCTCACCCTCAATGACGGGTGAGATATTTGGTGTTGTGAAATAGCGTGTAAAATGGTATAATCTATGCATATATCAGATAAAAAGGAGCAGTAATTAAGATGAGTTCTAAACAAAAATCGACAAAAAAGTCTAAGACAAGTGATAAGATTTTAAACATCTTTTTGTATGTGATTGTATTTTGTGCAATTGTTGTTTTAATCTTTTGTTTATCACAGATTGTTCCAAAATTATTGGAATATAGACAGAGTGATTCGTCTTTTGAGCAGATGCAGGATAGTAATGTTACAAAATATGACCCGATTACGGCAAATAGTGATTCGGATGTGAGTTCTGATGTGGATGTGTCGGATGCGTTATCGATTGATTGGGATGCATTTCAGGGTACCGAAATTGTTGCATGGTTTCAGTTGGATGATATTTCTTATCCAATTATGCAGCATACGGATAATTCTTATTATCTGCATCATTTACCTGATGGTTCATATAACGGTGGCGGTTCTATCTTTTTGTTGAACCATAATAATCCATTGTTTACGGATAAGAGTAGTTTTGTATATGGTCATAACATGGGAAATGGTTCCATGTTTGGTAGATTAAAGAATTATATGACAGATGCATCGAAAGACCATTTATTTTATATTTATCTTCCAGATGGTACAAGACATGTGTATCAGTTTTTTAGTGTTGCGACTGTTTTTCAGGAGTCAAAAGCATATACGTGGTCATTTGCATCGGATGATAGTTATATGAATTGGCAACAGTGGATGTTAGATAAGAGTAGGATTGGTACATCATGTACAGCGTCAAAGGATGCAAGATATGTGACGTTATCTACTTGTAATGGCTATGCCGGAACAAATCATCGTCTGGTTATTTGTGGACAGGAAATTCGAGTAGATAAATTGCAGAGTCCTGCAAGTTGGTATGATAGTTATCTGGAACAGTATAATGCTAAAGCTGCAGCAAAACAGCAGCGTGCTGATGATATTTTGAGTCAGTTACAGGCTGTACAGAAATCAAAGATGGATGCTTTGGATAAAGAGCGAAATGGTTTACAGTAGGATTTGCGTAGACGGTGATTTTTTATAAAATCGCCGTCTTTTTTGTTTAACTGCGTCATATTCTTAAACTGTATAAATTGTGATTATTGGTTGATAAATCAATATTTTTATGATATAGTTATGTGTACAAAATAATGAAATTGCGTCAAATTTCAGGACGTATGACAGTAGATGAAAGGAGAATTTTATGGCTGGTGGAAAAAAATCAGATGTCGGAATGCCATCGCATCGATTGACACTTCGTTTACCTGAGGTTGATTATGAGAAGTTGGCTTATTGGGCAAAGAAAGAGGAAATGTCAATTAATGAGTTTGTTCCTGTATTACTGGAGCAGTATATTGGTATTAAGAATGGTGATTATCAGTTGCCGACATTGGAAATACAGCGATTAAATCAGTTGATTGAGACTGTAAATGTATTGTCTCGTAATATGCAGTCATTAGAGTCCATTACTGTAAATGGATTTGATAGTTTATTGTCATTGACAAAAGGTGATAACTATTTGTTGGAAGATGATGATAGTGATATATAAGTTTTACAGGAAGGGAGTGATATAACATGGCAATTGATAGTTTGGAAAATTTGATTAATGGTGTGCCAAAGAAATCAAAGGAAGTGTCAACCGATAGTGCGGAAATTTCTGTGCATGTGCCTAAATCTGATGACACATCACAGCCAAAAAGCACAGAGTCAGCTGTGTCTGATTCGATGTTAGTTGCAACGCCAAAGAAATCCGATACGAAGTCAAAGACGAAACGTCGTTCCGTGCCGGATTATAGTACAGGTACTGGTGTCTTTCGTAATATTCCGTCGAATGTCATTAAGGCTGTGCGTGCAGAGTTTTGTGATGCAACGAATAATACGGATGCGTTAATGGCATATTTGGCTTGTCATGGCAGTGGTTCTGTTGCAGAGCGTGCTAATGCTTGTTTGACGGAAACACAGCAGCAGTTAGTGAAGAATTGGGATGGTGATTCTTATTCTGCGATTGTAAAGCAGATAGAAGCTCTTACCAAGCATCTGGCGAAGTTGTCAAAGACAACGGATGTGATTGAATTGCTGGCAACGTATATGGTGTATGACCGTGTAGGTTTTCGTAATGATAATCCACGAACACCGAAAGATATCAATTTGCGTGAAGACGGTGTTGTGGATGTGGTACTTGCTGCGGAAGAACAGGCAAAAGGTTTTCAGTACGAAAAGAATACGATTCAGGGTAGACCAATTCGCAAATAACACTTGACATTTATACCCAACTTGGGTATAATGGATAGTGAAGTGAGGTGAGAACAGAATGACAGTAAATGAATTAAGATTAGATGTTGGTATGAGCCAGAGTCAGTTTGCAAATCATTTTGGTATTCCATTACGCACTTATCAGAAGTGGGAAATTGGTGAAGCTATTCCGAAGGATTATATGGTTCGTATGATGTACGACCTTTTGGTTTATCAGGGCATATTGGAACGTAAGGGTGGTGAGCCATGATGTCAGTCACATTGTTCAAGCAAAATAGTGCTGAAGATTATGTACTTCGTGGCTTTTCGCAAAGTGAGATTTTAGATTTTACGGGTGTTGATGTTGGCTATCATGGTAATGCTTTGAAAGCATCGTTAAAAGGCATTGACAGATATGCATATAAGATTGTGTATGTGCAGACAACCTGTAGTTCAGATACGATTTTGGATACGCTGGATAAATACAGTAAAGGTCTTGATAAAGAGTCTGTATTACGTGAGTTAGGCATTGCCGGAGCAAATATTGTGAAATTAAAGCAGTTGTTTTCGTCATTGGGTTATGCTGAGGAATTTGCAGCAGCGGATAAAGCACAGCGAAAATTGCATATGAAAAACGGTACGATTGCAAAGTATGGAACGGACAATGTATTTAAGTTATCAGAGTTTCAGGAAAAAGCAGGCGATACAAGAGAAAAACGTTATGGTGGTCGTTATACGTTGTCGAGTGATTCAAGTTTAGCTGCTGATGCAAGAGCTACGTTTACAGAACATATGAAAGATGATGCGTTTCGTAGTGATTTGGATGCGAAGAAGAAAGCTACGAATGAAGACCGTTATGGTAATACTTGCGTGATGAATAATCCAGATATACGTGCAAAACATCAAGAGACTTGTATTGAAAAATATGGTGTAGACCATCCAATGAAGATTGATAAAAACAGGCTTGCATTTAGCTTACGTCTCAAAGAACATGCTGATGAATATAATAAAAAAAGTCGAGAGACTTGTATTGAGAAATATGGTGTACCGTATTATTCTCAGACGGATGATTTTCGTAAGATGATGCATGATAAGGCATTATCTGATGATGCAATTGGGCGGATGATGAAATCAATGGTATCAATGTATGGTGTAATGTATTCACATCAGATACCATCTGTGAAAGAACAGTTTCGTCAGCGTGTAATAGATAATCGTGATGATTTTAATCGAAAACGTTTAGCTACTGTTATGAAAAATAATACATTTAATTCATCAAAGTGTGAAGATAAACTTTATGATTTATTAGTTGAATTGTTTGGCGAATCAGATGTTTGTAGACAATATAATTCAGATGAATATCCATATGCTTGTGATTTTTATATTAAATCTCGTAATATGTATATTGAGTTGAATGCACATTGGTCTCATGGTGGTCATTGGTATACAGATGATGATGCTGATGTTGTATCATGTTGGTCAGAGAGAAATACGACTTATTATAATAATGCTATATCAGTATGGACAAAACGGGATGTTGATAAACGTAATTGTGCAATTCAAAATAAGTTAAATTATATTGTATTTTGGGATAAAAAATTATCGGATGCGATTCTTTGGATTGCAATGGGTTGTCCTGATGGTTGTGATTGGTTATATGAGTATTCGTGGTTACCGAGTCGTGATTTGAATATTAATTTTTCTTTTCCGAAGATAAAATCATGTACGAATAGGTCAGTTATAGCTGCTGTAAAAGCTGCAAACGGACATGTATTTTATGCAAATGAAATAAAATTATGGAATGAAAATCCATGTGTTTTGAAGCATGGTACATTGCAGGCAAGATTATATGAAAATCGTTATAAGTATCTTGGAAAATTGCCATATGAGTTGTCTGATACTGAGATTTTACGTGGTTTATCAATCTCTGGTTTGTATCGCGGTTATTCGGTTTTTGATAATACAGGTATGGTTGATTTGATAAAACGATATGATGTAACGTCAATTTATGACCCGTGTGCCGGATGGGGTGAGCGATTATTGACATCTGGATTGCTTGGTGTAAAATATCAAGGTTGTGACATTAATGCAAAATTGTTTGATGGTTATGATAGTCTTATCAATCATTATCATTTACAGGATTGTCAAATGCATCTTGGCGATAGTTCTATGTATGATATGCGTCAGCATAATCATGATTGCGTGTTTACTTGTCCACCATATGAATCTGTGGAACATTATACCATAGTGGGTGCTGAAAATTTTTCTCATGAGGATTTTTTAGTATGGTGGAAAGAAGTTGTTTTGCATAGTATTTCTGATACGACACGTGTTTTTGCGTATCAGATAAATACAAGATTTAAAGACGATATGAATCAGATTTTGTTGGATTTGGGTTGGACTTTGACAGAGCAAATTCCGGTTGGAAAAAATGTAGTTAGTCATTTGTCGAAACGAAACGGCAAGAAAGAAAAAAAGAATTGGGATGAAATTCAAGTTTTTGTTTGTAAATAAAATAGTCTTAGAAAATGTTGATTTATGGGTAAAAACAGCTTGAATGACATTCTAAAACATAGTATAATAAACAGTGTGTGGAACCAGTTTTTGGTAACACATAATAAAAAAGGAGTGTTTTCTATGATAGGTATTCTAGCAGAAAAACCGTCTGCAGCAAGAAATTTTGCGAAGGCGTTAGGTGGTTCCGCTACTGGCGGTACTTACAATGGTGAGCAGTATATTATCGTTGCTGCCGCAGGTCATTTATATGAGTTTTTACCACCGGATAAGCAGGTTCCGGCGGCATTAGCATCGCAGTATAAAGATTGGAATATTGGTAATCTTCCTTGGAATGAAAAAGATTTTCTTTGGAAACGTAGTCCGAAGAAAGATACAAAACAGTTACTTCATGACATTGAAAAACGATTATCTACATGTGATGAAATCTGTATTGCAACTGATGTGGACCCTACGGGAGAAGGAGAACTTCTTGCGTGGGAAATCTTAGATGAGTTGCAGTTACATCCACAGAAGTTTTCAAGAATGTATTTCATGGATGAATCCGTGCCAGAAGTACAGAAAGCTTTTGTAAATCGTAAAGTAATACCGTCCATGTTGCAGGATATGGATTATGTAAAAGCAAATTATCGTTCACAGTGGGATATGCTTTCGATGCAGTTCACACGTATTGCTACACACTGTGCAGGTGGTGGTGTTGTACCACGACAGGGTCGTTTGAAATCTGTTATGGTAAAGATTGTTGGTGATGGTTTAAAGGCTTATAACAATTATGTCAAAGTCGTAAAATATCAGAACAAGTTCAAGGATGAAAACGGTGTGATTTACACAAATCCTGAGGAACCGATTTATGATAAAAAGGACGAAGTACCAACCAATATTTATCATTCATCTGATGTTGTTTGTGATAAAAAAGAGATGAAAAAGACAGCACCACCGAAGCTGGTTGATTTGGCATCACTTTCATCTGCAATTGTTCCGAAAGGTTATACGGCAAAGGAAGTTTCAGATGTATATCAAAAATTATATACCCAACAGGTAGTTTCATATCCGCGAACGGAAGATAAATTCATTTCACCGGAGCAGTTCAATGATTTGTTGCCACTGGTTGATAAAATTGCATCTGTTGTCGGCGTTGATACAGCATTATTAACGCATCGTTCACCACGAAAGACACATGTAAAAGCAGGTGGGGCACATGGTGCGAACAGACCGGGACCAAATGTTCCGAAGAGTTTAGACCAGCTGGAATCAGCTTTTGGACCGTGTGCAGTTGAGATTTATACGATTCTTGCAAAGAATACACTTGCGATGTTTGCAGAAGATTATGAATATGAATCTCAGAAAGGACATGTAAAGGATTATCCGAAGTTCGTTGGAACGGCATCTGTTCCGAAATTTGCAGGATGGAAAGCTGTTTATTCTGATGTTTCTGCAGATGATGATGATGCAGATGATTCATCAAATGGACTTGGTACGGTTGCTGACCCATATATCGCTGATATTGTAAATCCAAGACCACCGAGACCAACGATGAAATGGTTAATGAAGCAGTTGGAGAAATTCGATGTTGGTACTGGTGCAACACGAAACAGTACTTATGCCGAAGTCACAAATGCGAAGACAAAATATCCTTTGATGATTGATAAAAAGGGTAAGATTGATATGACCGATTGTGGTAACATTTCTTATGTATTGATTCAGGGTACGCAGATTGCTGATGTAAAAGTAACCGAAGCGTTGATGAATGAAATGCGTGAGATTGCTGCTGGAAATTTAAAGCCTGAGGATTGTCTTACAAAAGTACAGGATATGGTCAAATCTGATATGAAAGTGATGCTTGCCAATGTTCCAAATCTTGAGAAAGAATTGGGTTCTGATGTATTAGACCAGTATAAGAGACCGACAGGTGCTCCGAAAGAGAAATACAATGGAACATGGAAAGGCAAGAAAGTATCGTTTACACGTGAATGGTCTGGTCATCGTTTTACAGATGATGAGTGTGATGCCCTTTGTCGTGATGAGGAAATCGAAATTACGGATTGTGTCAGTTCAAAAACAGGAAAGACCTTTGGTGTAAAAGGTAAGCTGGAAAAGCAGACCTTTAATGGACATTCATATGTAGGCTTTAAGAGTCTTGGATTTTTGAATAATAATGGTTCCAAATCAGGAAAGAATATTCCGGCATCTTGGTGTCAGCATACATTTACAGATGATGAAATGGCTGCATTGGAAGCAGGTACTGAGATTTATGTACAGGGTCTTGTTTCAAAAGCAAATAAAGTCTTTTCTGCATACATTTCATATGGTATGACAGATAGGGGTCGTGAAGGTATTAACATGCGTTTTGAGAATAAAGGCAGACGTTAATTCTATGATTCAGTACACGGGAATTTTGTTTCCCGTGTACTGTTTAAATATATGATATGAAATCAAATATATAGAAAGGAGAACCGCGAAGCGGTGAATTAGTATGGCTGCAAAAGAAAGTTATCATATTCCTTATGGTTTAGACCAGTCTTATCTTGATATGACAATTTCGTTGAATTCAAAAGATGGAACGGTCGGTAAAGTGTTACCGATGCTTGTTGTAGTATCTTATGTCGGTTCATTCTTATTACTTGCAGTTCTGATGATGAAAACATTTATCGGTTCGATGAGTAATGTCCCACAGAAAGTATTGTTTGTAATATTGTGGTCTGCACTGACTTTGGTGCTTACATCATTTGATGGTACAAGACGAATGAACATGCAGCGTATCATGGCATTGCTTAATTATATGCCACCAGCTGCCAGACATGTATACACAAGAACTTCAAGAGATGCAACGGCATTTTATAACATTGCTGGTATTAAAAGTCTTGATGAAGACGGTCTGATTACTTATGAGGATGGTACTTATGGTTATTGGTATCGTGTGGTTGGTTCAGCAAGTATCTTATTGTTTGATGAAGACCGTGATGCCATTATTTCAAGAGTTGACAATTTTTATCGTAAATGGGATTGTGATTCTGAAATCACTTTCGTAACGGCAAAAGAGGGTCAGAAAGTTTATAGACAGGTGTTAAATCTTTCTCGTCGTTATGAAAATTTAAAAAATGATGACCCTGATTTAAGAAATATTGCCGAAGAACAGTTCTATATTTTACGGGAATATGTAGGTAAAGAGTTCAAATCTATTCATCAGTATATGCTTGTGAAATCAAAGAACAAAGAAGCGTTGCGTGTTGCGACAGCAGCAATTCAGTCTGAGGTAGAAAATTCAGCACTTATGATTAAACAGTGTGTACCGTTGGAAAAAGACGATGTTGAGACACTTTTGGCATCAATTTATCGGAAAGGAGATTTCTAAGCAATGGCAATTAAAAGAAGATATAATGTGGAGTCTGTTGTGGAAGAAGCTCCAAAAACAAAAAAGCAGTTACGTGCTGAAGCACGTGCTGCAAAGAAAGCAAAGAAAAAAGAAAAGAAAGATTATACGTTTAAAGAATATCCTTATCTTGTGGCAATCAAGCCGAAGGAGTGTTATATTTTTCATTCTGATTATTTTGAAATTGATAATCAGGTTGCAACGATTTTGGCGTATTTTCATAATGATGGTGCGATTGACAATTATGGACCATTTTGGGGCATTAATCGTATTCCTGCAGGATTGCCGGATAATGTAACAGTGTTTACATTCGAAGGTATTTCTCGATTTGGTGAAGGCTGGATTCAGAAGCATCAGGTGAAAGCCGAAGGTATTGCTGCAATGGATAATCAGGAAGTTGGTCGTTCTGGAACGTCTACATCAAAGCATCAGGCTGGACGTAAAACTGCGGATTTTGAAACGATTGGTCGAGAGTTACAAAGTGGTGCATCATATTTGAATGTTCAGTATCGTCTGCTTTTGAAAGCACCTGATTTGGAAACTTTGGATTATGCGATTGACCAGTTAAAGCGATTGTATATTGACCGTTTCGGAACTTTGTCGGCAGCGGCTTATGCTGGCGAACAGAAGACAGAGTTATCTACATTGTTTGGTATGAATGAAAAACGTTTAGGTAAAGGTTTCTGTTTTACATCAAATGAATATGCAGGTTCTTATTCATTAGTAACACATGGTTTGGAAGATGCTGCAGGAGAATATGTAGGATACATGGTTGGTGATGTAAATAACTCAGCTGTGTTATTCGATGTAGATAATTATAAACATCACACGGTAATTGTAAATGAGAATTATCATGAGAAATTGGGACGTGTACATGTATCTGATATGTGGGGTTCGAAGATTTCTCAGTCAGCATTATTGAACAATCATAGAGTTGTGCATATAATGCTGAATGGATGTGATATGGATAAGATTGGTCCGAAGTTCGAGTCTTTAACATACAAAATTGATATGAATCATGGTGCAGTAAATATGTTCGAAATGTTTGGCGAAGTCCATGATGAAATGAATATTTATCCACAGCAGATGGAAAAGTTGATTTTGATGGCTGAACAGGCATATGCACCAACGGACTCTGACCGTTCTATCATTCGTGGTAATATGGAGAAAATTGCGACGCAATTCTATATCGACCGTGGAATGTGGCGTGAAAATGCAAAAGAACATCGTGATGAACTTCGTATTGTTGGTATTCCACATGGTGAAGTACCACGATTGCAGGAATTCGTATCTTATTTGGATTCTTATTATAAAGCAGAAAAAGCGGCTTCAGCACGAGATAACGAACAGATTCATGCATTAAATGTATTATCATCTACGTTTTCAAACTTGTTATCAAGTAATGGTGACTTGTTTAATACGGTAACAGATGCTACAATAGATGGTGTTGTAAAAGGACAGCGTGTTCTTTATGATTTTGGTGACCTGATGCGTCGGGGTAAAGGTGTTGCAATGGCACAGCTTGTAAATATCATCGGATTTGCTATCGGAAATTTGGGTCTTGGTGATGTGGTTATTTTTCACGGAACTGATTTGATTGACGATGGTGTAAAAAGCTATATCGATATACAGTTGAATCATTTGTATTCAAAGGGTGGTCGTGTAGTATTCTGTTATGATGATACAGATACAATGTTGGATGACAAAGATTTCTGTTATTTTGACAAAGCTGATTATACGATTTTTGGTAATATGACAGAGACTACTGTTGAGAATTATCAGACTTTGCTTGGTCAGGATATTCCACCTGATTTGTCAGCATTAATTACATCGAAATCCGATAAGGTATGTTATATTCGTCGTGGTTTTGATAATGTTGTGTTTAAGCAGGACCTTGCGTTAGGTATTAACAGTATCAAGCCGACAAAAGACAAAAGGATGCGTAAAAGAAAATTAGTGAACAGGGGGTAATCCGAAAGATGAATTTTATAAAACATAAGTATCATCGTGTGGTTGCTTTCATGTTATCCGTTTGTATGTTAGTTTTGTCAGTTCCATCACAGGCTGTATATGCATCCAGTCCGTCAGGTGCATCAGAGTCTGATGGTATTTACACATCCATGTATGATGTGTCAACTGCATTGACAGCCTATGCAAATAACGTTGTTGGTTCGAATACAAATGATAAACATGATGACCACAAATTGAAAGAAATGGATGAAAAGAAGCCGGGTATTGCCGGAGCCTATGTGGGCTATGGTGATTCTGATAAAGGATTTTATGGCTATATTGCATCCAATACAGCGAAAGCTGTCACATCATCATCCTATGATGCGTGGTTAAATGTTGGTGATAATGGTAGTACATATGCGTATGCCCGTTATGGTCATTTGTTATCTGATTTGGGTTTGGATGAAACAGGTGATGCAACAGGTTCTTCTATGATACGTTCCATATTTGGTTTGTTTATGCAGGGAACACATTCTGTTGCAGGATTTGTGCCAACGATTTTTGAATTTTCATTGAGAATCTTAAGAACGTTAAATCCATTTCGATTTTTGATTAAGGATGATACGGCAATATATAAAGAATCTGAATATGGTGGTAGTGCGAATGGTCTTTTTGATAGTGGGTCTACGAGTACAGATGGTAGTATAAAAAGTGGTGATGCTGCTGTAGACAAGGCAATTACCGATAATGCACATGGCGATAATGCAGTAGCTGTAACAGCAAGTGCAAGTGCTTTAGAGCCTGTTACAAAAGTTATGACAAAGATTTATTCAGGTACAAGAGCTATAGGTTTTTTTTCAATCATTCCGTTATTATTGGTATTACTGTTATGGTCAATGTTGATGAAGCGTGATATGAGTGGATTAAAAGCTTTTGTGATTAAGTTTGCGTTTATTGCTACAGGTGTTCCGCTTTGTGCAGCTTTGTATACAGGTGTATTAGACCAAACATTGACTGCAGTACAGACAAATCCGGCTGCATCCCGATTGGTTGCATGTACTTTTGTAGATTTTCAGTCATGGGTTCAGTCATCGAGACTTGATTTGCCAAAGTATGTTTCTTTGAAATCCGTAGGTAAAAGCAATTCCAGTGGGGATTCTACAACTGCTGCGGGTGCTGCTTCTGCTGAAACATTGCGTAGTTTACGTGATATTACATTTCGTATTAATAATGCAGTATATCAGTTTAATGGTCTTTCTGAATTAGGTATTGGTATCAATACTACTGATGATAAAAAAGCAGCTGCAAATTTCAATCCGGGTATGTGGGATGACAATGGTCATTTGAAAGATAATAGTCATGATTCAACTGTTGAAAAACAGGTAAATGGATTGTTACAGCGTTATCGTTCTGGTGATTTTTATCAGGCATCTGCTTGGGAGACATCTGTGAATGGTGCATTGAATAAATATCATGCAAGTGAACTTGGTGCAACACCGTCTACATCGAATGCAAATACGAATGATGGTAAAGTTTATCAGATGTATGATGAAACAGATGAAGGTACAGATTGGATGAATCGTACAGTTGCAGATAATAAGAAGATTTTCAAAGGTCAGAAATGGAATAACTTTAACATTTTCAGCAATGGTGCTTTGAAATCCGATTCTACAGCTAGTACAAAAGTGGACAGTACTGTTACATATAAGAGTGGTTTGAATTCAGATAATTGGACTGATGATATGGCTGACCCTGCTGTAAAAGGTGGATTGTCATCGATTTCTATGTACAATTATTTGTCATCATCATTTGATGATGCATCCATATCAGTATATTCTGCACAGAAATCAACATCTGAGTATACGAAGAAAGCACATTATGCTGTAAACCTGATTGGTTCTGGCGCACTTCGTGTTGCATATGCTTTGAACTGTGTAGCTTGTCTGTTTTCATTTGCACTGATTGGTGTAATGTATGGACTTGGCATGGTAATTAGTAATTTGAAACGTGGTATCAGCATGTTGATGCAGATTCCATTTGCAATGATGGGTGCTGTACGAGGTATCATACAGGTTGTCATGTATGTATTTACGATGTGTATTGAATTGTTATTTACGGTTTATGTATATCAGTTCGTATGTGAATTTATTGTGATATTTGCATCTGTTATCGAAACGCCAATTTCTGATTTGGTCAAACAGGCAGATGGTATGACAGAATCTGTTATCTTTGGTGGTCGATTCAGTTTCTTAACGAATTTTGTATCACCGGAAACACTTTACAACAATCGTTATTTGTTTGTTCTTGGTGTATTTGGTTTGATGATTGCTGTTGTACTATTTACAGGTCATGTGCTTGTAAAGAGTTATGTTTATTTGTCAGCATATGAGTATGCTGTTTGTAAGTATTATCGTATGATTACATGTAAAGAAATGTTGCCAGTATTTGATAAATGGATGGCAGAACGTAAATCACTTTACGTGTGGGATGGTGTTTCTGAAATCAATGGTTTGGTTTCAGAAACCGTCCACGATTTATCAAGAAATAAGTCAAATTTAGAGAAAGGAGCTTGTCATATATGATTTCACATAATTATGCAATGATGTATAGCAGTTTAGGTAGAATGGGTATTGTAGTCGTTATGCTCCTGACATCTATTTTACTTTTAGGTTTTGGTCTTTTAGCTATACGTTTACGTAAAGTTTTGATGGGTAGTGTGACAGAAGCAACTGGTAGTATTATTCAAAGATTTACAGCACCGAGTACCAGTGGTGGTGGAAGTTCTTCTACCAGTGTTTCTACAGGTGGTGCTGGTGGTGACGGTGGTTCCGGTGGTGGAGCTATTGGCGGTGCAGCCAGTTCTGCACTATCATCTACAGCCAGTGGTGCAGGAAGCATGATTGGTCGTGGTGTAGGCGCTGCTGTTCTTGGTGGTGGAAGCGTTGCTGCGGGAATGAGATTATTAAATGGTAAGGGTTCTGAACATTCATCTGTTGCTACAGGTGATGGTGATTCTTATGGTGATACTTCTGTAGCAAATGCTCAGGCTGGCGATGTAAATGCAAATGTGGATGGAAATGGTACATCATCTAATACTGCAAATGCAAATCTTAACAATGCTCAGAGCAATGCAAGCGCAATGGGTGCAGATGGTATTGCAACAAGTGCTGCAATTATGAGTGGTGCAATGGCTGATGGTGCTGCAGTAGACCGTTCAGAACGTGATGCAGGTATGGCGTTGATGGAGTCTGATTCATTAGCAAGTGCTACATCTTCTGAATCAAGTATGCGGAACGCACAGGCTGGTGAAGCTGGTCCTGCACATAGTAATTATTCTATGCAGGATGCAATTGCAAATTCAAATGCAACATCAGGTGATATGCGTGGTGTAAATGCAGATGCTACAGGTATTGGAGCAAATGGTACGAATGGTGTTGGTGTTGGTGGTGCTGCTGGTGTAAATGGTGCGGATGCCAATGCTATGGCAAACGGTTATGGCTATGGTACAGGCACAGGTACTGGTGTTGCAGGTGCAAATGGCGACATGCGTAATGTACAGAGTGGAGCTTCGAATAATACAGCATCTGAAATGTCTTATGCGGATGCAATTCGTAACGGTGCAATTACGGCTGATATGGATGCGGATGCAACTGCAAATGGTTCTAATGCAAATGCTATGGCAAATGGTTACGGCTATGGTACAGGTTCAGCAAGCGCAAATGGTGATATCCGTGGTGTACAGGGTGGAGCTGCTAATACTATGACAGCTAGACTGTCATATGAAGATGCAATGCGTAATGGAGCAATTACAGCTGATATGAACGCAAATGTAACAGCGAATGGTTATGGTACACAGGGTGCTAACGGTGCAAATGCAAATGCTATGGCGAACGGTTATGGTTATGGTGCTGGTGCAGCTGGTGCAAATAGCAATGGTGTGGAATCACGGAATGATATTCGTGGCGTAGGTGCTGATGCGTCTGGTGCGAATGCAAGTGCTGCAGGATATGGAGCCGGATATGGTGCTGATGGACAGTCAGCAGATATTCGTGGTGTCAGTGCAAATGCAACTGGTGTTGGTGCCGGATATGGTGCTGGTTACGGTGTATCGGGTGCAAACGGATATGGTTCTGGCACAGCAAATGCTACAGGATATGGAGCTGCCGGAGCGAATGGCTATGGTGTTGGTGCTGCAGGTGCAGCTGGTCAGTCAGGTCGTGGTGTAGGTGCCAATGGTGCGAATGCAAATGGTGCTGAATCGTATCGTGCAACAGCAGGCAATGCTGGTGTGGATGTTCGTGGTGTAAATGCCAATGCTGCTGGTTATGGAGCTGCTGGATATGGCTCTGGTTACGGTGCATCGGGTGCGAATGGCGTTGCTTATGGTGGTGTTGGTGCTGCTGGTAAAAACGGTATCGCAGGTAAATCCGGTTATGGTGCAGATGGCTATGGTGCAGATGGAGCAAGCAGTGATGCTTTTGCGGAAGGTGCTGATGGTCAGAGTGCAAGTATTAAAGGTGTCAGTGCAAATGCAACAAGTCGTGGTGGCGCAGCAGGTGCGAACGGATTTGGCTATGGTGCTGACGGTTACGGTGCAGATGGTGCTGCTGGATATGGAGCTGATGGAGCCGCAGGTTACGGTGCCGCAGGTGCAAATGGTTATGGTGCAAATGGCAAAGGTTACGGTGCAGACGGTGTTGCTGGTGCGAATGGCGCATCCGGTCGTAACACTGTTGCAAATAATAATGTACATGGAATTTCTACAAGTGATGCCATTGTAAGTGATGGTTATGAAGAAAGTACTCGTACATTAAATGGTGGTTATCGTCAGTCTGCAGGTGCAAACGGAATTAACGGTGCTGCTGGTCAGGCAGGTCGTGGTGTATCTATGGGCGGTGTAGCAGCTGATGCACGTGCAATGTCTGCTCAGAATGTAAACGCAAATGCTAATGCTCAGGGACGTATGAATGCTTATCGTCAGGGTAGTGTTGGTGTTGAAAATCGTAATGTGGCTGTTGGACGTAATGGTGCAAACGGTATGGCTGGTGGCAATGGTTACGGCGTAATGGGTCAGGCAGGTGCAAATGGTGCTAACGGTGGCATGGCTGGTTCTTATCGTGTTGTTGGCGGTTCTGTGAATGTCAACGGTATGGGTGGTGCTAACGGAATGAACGGTGTTGGTTCTGTAGGTGCAACTGGACGTGGTGTTGCAGGCATGAACGGTGGAAACGGCATGGTTGGTAGAAGTGGCATGAGCGGAGCAGCTGGACGAAATGGAGCCGCAGGCATGGCTGGTATGACTGGTCGTAATGGTTCTGCAGGCATGAATGGTGCTGGTGGATATCGTGTAAATAATACACAGAATTCTCAGACAAATGTTGCAGGTAGTCGATATGCAATGCCGTCTACACCAAATATTAGTGTAACGCGTGGTGGAAATGCAAGTCAGCGTGGATATATGCCATCGCGTAATGCAAATAGACAAATGTCAAATCCTATGAGTAGTCTTCCAAATGAGGACACAATGCCAACTGGTCCAGCAAGAGGTGTTGGTTCTA
>ENA-OPNB01000906-OPNB01000906.1-human-gut-metagenome-genome-assembly--contig:-NODE-906-length-25569-cov-3.527044_pt1 | contig 25569 bp, 17 predicted proteins | sample MGYA00241528_ERZ501754 | MGnify/ENA primary metagenome ERZ501754 (study PRJEB25962, sample SAMEA2042646) | human gut metagenome | biome: human gut; feature: human-associated habitat; material: faeces... | reverse complement strand
AGCGCTTATGAGATGGTTTGCAAGACCGGAGATATGTATCTTAGCGGTCGTTTCTTCCTATATTTCTATGGCATACCTCAGTTTCTTGTGGAGTCTGAGATCAATTGCAATTTCCGTATAGCCGGCCCTGAGCCTTACGAGGGGTTCTATCCGGAGGTGGGGGATTATATATCATGGACTCAGGAGCGTAATGTCCCTATATCAAGGAGTAATGTGTTTAAGATGAGTCCTGTGTATAAGAATCGATTTACGTTAGGTGGCAGGTCATTACCAGAGACGTATGATAGCAATTTTTGGGACTGCGCTTACCAAAGATCCAACGGCGTCATATGGAGCACCGCCGACGTGTCGGAGAACGGCATGACCGATCCTTGGCTGTCGTACAAGCCTATGGATTACCATGAGTTCAAGACCTCGTTCGGAAAGCTTATAAGCATGAAGGGAATAGAGTCGGATCAAATACTAGCTCGCTTCGAGAATCAGGTAGGACTATATAACGCTATAGACGTGCTGGCGGAAAGAATATCCCCGGAGAATAGCGAGCTAGGGACAGGTGGGCTTTTCGCCTCTCGTGGCATTGAGTATAATAATACGACGTTAGGATATTCCGGGACCCAGAGTCGGGATATGATCAGTTGCGAGTTTGGGCATTTTTGGGTCGATTTAAGGCGTGGTCAGGTGTTTAAGGTAGATTCTAATGGTAGGAATCTTACGGAGGTCACACCGGGGCTTAGAAACTGGTTTAAGGAGCATCTTCAGATGAAGATCATCCGTAGCCGGATATATAACGCTGATACGGACGCTGAGTTGTCTTATTATGATATTGATAACAAGTTTTTTGGTATAGGGTTGTCCATGGGTTGGGATAATAGGTTTAAGAGGGTTCTGATAACCAAGAAAGATTATATACCGGTAGGGAATCCGAGCGAGTACCAATTCCGTGGCGGCCGGTTCTACAGGAACGGACAGGCGGTGGAGTTGCAGGACACCATCCATTTCACGGACGTCTCGTTCACCGTTGGGTATAACTGCCTGAAGGGTGAGTGGAAATCATATTTATCCTACACCCCTGATTATTATATCGAGCACCAGCATTATTTCCAGTCCGGAAAGAACTACTCAAGTGAAAGTCAGGAGATAGGTTTATGGTCTCATGGTTTGACCAACCAATCGTATCAAGTATTTTATGGTAAGCTATATCCGTTTGTTATAGAGGTTCCGGTACGTGAGCAGTACGTGAATAAGATCCTCACCAACTACCAATATCGGATGGATGCCAGAAGATATCAGGATGAGGTTAATTACCAAATTCTTAGGACTACTGGATTTAATAAGGCATGGCTTTATAATGATACGAACAACAGCGGTGAACTTCGGATGGTTATCGCCGACAAGAACGATATGAGCCAGCGGTTAAGGTATCCTGTAACCAATGACGATAGCCGTGAGATACTGGTGACGGAGGTTGATCAGAAGATAAATATAAATGACTATTTTAACGAGGTCAAAGACGATACGAACAATCTTCCGATATGGGTTAAGGATGTGAATGACATTGACCGTAAGATCGACCCCAGGGCTGTCGATTATCATCGGAGGTGGCGGGATCGTCTTCGTGGCGATTGGTTCTTGGCTAGGTTCGTGAATGACATTGAGAGCCGGTTCAAGATGATAGTACGTTGGTTTAGCAACGATGAGAAAGTTTATTGAGGTGATTATATACCTTTAAATATTTGATGTTATGGCAGCAGGGAAAACTAGCAGTAAAAAGAAGGGCAAATGCCCGAAATCAGGATGTATCAAGAAAGTAGGGAGTGATTGGCGAGTGGTCAGTAACAAGACCGGTAAATTATGGCCGGCTAAGTACAAGTCTAAGGAGAAAGCTAAAGGAGCCTTGGCTGCTTATCACATGCATTAGCGTATAAACGGGTACATGATTTATTATGTGCCCGTTTCGTGTTTTTAGGCTTGTGATATTATGGTTATCTTTGTGAAAAACGTAATATATGTCTAAGAAGAATAAACCGGAGGAAATCCCATCGTGGATAAGGGATTTATATAAGGAGGATCTTGATCGTGTCGTAAGAGGCGAGCGTCCTATGTATTTCAGGGGTATGGATGATAGTCCTTTGAGAAACGTGTCCCCGGAGTTTGATATCCTTAGCGGAGGAGCCGCAGTTAAAGGCATGAATGGGATAAGAGGTGCGTTGTCCCCGTTGAATAATGGCATGGGTAATTATAATTTCAGTATCAGGGGTATAAATAAGAAGATCGGTGAGTTGGTTGATGAGGCGGGGCTATATTTACCTGAGAAATTAAGACCTGTATATCGGACTGTGGTGGATGCTATGTCGAGTTCCAAGGATAAGGGGTTGGGTCATATCACGCAGCCGTTGGCCAACGCCCTGTACCCAGCGGACGAGCGACGGGACCGGCGTCTGGAAGGGGAGCATCCCGTTGGTTATGTGGATGCCATAGACGGCATATGGCCTAGGAAGAAATATGGGCTATGGGGAGAAAAAATTGAGAGGAAGCAAGATGGAGGAGAAACAAGAGAGTCTGTTCTTGATAGACCTAGATTCGGGAGCAGGGTATTGGATAATTACGTAGCTTCTGCTCACCCGGTTTTGTCAATAATATATGATATCGCTAATTCAAGGTATACTGATGGCCCTACTCGCATAAATAAAGCTGCGTATTCATCAATAGATCCTATGGGGAAGAATCCGGAATGGTATGAGTATCCTGTTCATTTTATGAAGATGTTCGGGAAATATATATCTGGTGATTTTAATAACAAGTTATATGGCGATAGTGATAATGATGATTTAGGCACAAGAACTAGTGATGAGGCTTGGGCTAAATACAATAAACTCCCTTACGATGAGTCTGTATTGATAGATAATGGTGATGGTACGTATAGTATACGAAAGGAATTATCTAATAGGATGATACCTGATTCGTCTATCGTAAGGAATAGGATTGATGTGAATAGGAGTCTGTTTGATAAGGAAACTAAGGAATACAATGAAGGACTTATAAAAGCTTTAAGTGATGCCGATCCAGAGGAGTATGAGAGGATTCAGAGGGAATATAAGGATCTGAAAAGGGTAAGAGAGGGTGCCATATCAGCGGACGAGATGAATATAAAAGGGTTGAGGTCTCTTTATGATAAGGGGTATGGTGTCGTGAATGAGTATAATTATAGGGATCGTAGACTTGATAAGAACGAGACGGGTCCTCATAGTGTACTTGGTGATTATACGATATATCGTGACAAGGATATGGGCGGATACAGATATAGGGATGTATATGATTTCAATCCCGCTGTCCAGTTTCTTTTGAATGGGGATGTATTTAAGATAGATGGTAGTATTGATAAAAAGGATAGAGGAGGTTCGGTAAATACAGGGAGGGCTTATGGTTCTGGCAAGTATGTAATTGATCCTCGTAGATCAGAGGATAGTAAGATGGCTGTATATGACGAGATATGGGATTATCTGACCGACAAGAAGGGAATACCACAAACGCAAGCTATCGGTATCCTGTCGAACATCGCCGCCGAGTCCGGAGGGGACACCGAAGCCCTAGGAGCCGCCGGTGATTTTGGCATCCAACAATGGCTTGGACCGAGGAAGAAGGAGCTACAGCGCAGGTATGGGAAGAAACCGACATTGACACAGCAGTTGGATTATCTCGTGGATGAGTATCAAGGCAAGGTCCAGGGGTTAGGTTGGAATTACATCAATCAAGGAAAGTTTTTTGACAAGGACGCTCAGGGGAATGAGTATAACTATTATATGTATTCTAAATCCGATTTCGATAACGCCGTCAACTACAAGGACGCTACCGTGGCATGGAATCAAGGATACGGTAGGCCTCTTGGATCGACCTTAAGAAATGAGAAGAGATTTGAGTTCGCTGATATGTTCGCTAATAGGTATGGTGTCCCGGAGAACGAGCCAATGAGATACGAGTTCGGACAGCGGGATTCGGGCACGGGGGACGGAGGTCATCAGCCCGTACCTGAGACGGTAGCCCCTGCCGATCCTTCTTTGGCTTCCCGCTCTTCCATGGATAGCTGGTGGGAGAAGGAAGGCCAAGACCTGTTATATAAGATGCTAGCTCAATCCGGAGCCAATAAGAAAGCTATAGAGGACATCGCCAATAATATTAAGAATGATCCTCAATCGGAGGCGCAGATAGCGGAGGCCGAGCGTATGCGTAGGGAACAGGCAAAAAGGCAGTTGGTTCTTAATATGATACCGGGGTTAAGCCTTAACATAAAAGGTGTGAGTAGAAATAATAGTTAGTATTTTAATGTTAAATAATTTGTTATGAATAAGTTGTTGTTTTTATTTGATGTGTTATTTAAGGGGACTTGTTTTACCCCCCCCCCTCCTAGTAGTTTAGGATGGGGGAATAGATGGGTAGATGCTATGGCTGATGATAGGAGGATGGTTATAGCATTGTTAGTAAAATATCTAAGAGGAGGTATGTTATGAGAAGACGTGTAATGACAGGTCCCAAAAGCTTGGATGTATTGTATACATACACTTATAATAGTAATAATTACCATACATTTGTAGCTCCAAAGTCGGCGTATTATTATGTTGAGTGCTGGGGTGGTCAAGGTAATTATGGTTACAATGATAGCGAAGATAGGTTTACCAGATCCAATGACCCTGGGTATGGTGGATATGTGGCTGGATTTATCAAGTTAGTTGGTGGTGATATCATTTATGTGTATTGTGGAAATGGTGGACTTAAGCGGACGAGTAATGTTGTAAAATATAATTATAATGGAGGAGGTCCAGGGCATTCAATGACTAATGAGAGCGCTGGAAGGTATATCTATGAGGGAGCCGGAGGCGGAGCTACAGATTTGAGGTTGTCCAACAATAGCGATCCTCTAAACGTAGATTCTTTAAAGACCCGTATTATGGTAGCCGGGGGAGGCGGTGGAGGATGTGAGTATTATTTTATTGGGCATGGAGGATCAGCGGGAGGGTTGAAGGCGTATCTGGGGGGCTATGCCAAGGGAACTCCTGCATCCCAAGTAGCGGGAGGATCTAACTCCGGCAATAATTTAACTAACGGAAATGGAGGTCTATTAGGAGTGGGAGGAGGATGTGGTTTTGATGGCGTTTCGTATTCCTCTGGTGGAGGAGGAGGCTTTTATGGAGGACCAAGCGGCGGGATATCGTCGGACGCTATTCAAGCTGGTGGTGGAGGGTCCTCGTATATATCCGGTCATCCGGGATGCGTGAAATATGATAAATATGTATTTACTAACACTAAGATGATAGATGGGAACGGGTTCGTATGGACAGATATGAAAGGGGAATTAGAAAAAATGCCTAATCCTTTGGGTGGATTATATGATTTAGGAAAGGGACATATAGGCTTTGGATATTGTCGTATATCTATATTCCAATAAATATTTATATATCTAATCAGTTTAGTGTTATATTTGCGAAGTAATTAAACGTTTTAGATATGAAAAGATTGTTATTTTTATTTGCTATGTTATTGACGCCGTTCGCTTTGATGGCGCAAGAGGTAATCCCATCAGAAGGGGCTATCACTATTGATTTAACTACCTTCACCGGCATCATGGCTTTCGTCACGATGTCAGCTACGCAGTTAGCCAAGGTTGTGCCGTATATTGACACCCATAAGTGGGCTAAAGTCCTATCCGCCGTAGTCATAGGTATGCTGGTTTGTATATTAGCGTGGCTACTAAAGGTGTCTCCATTGCTTATAGGGAGTGAATGGTGGGAGGCTCTATTATATGGAGTGGCTGTAGGTCTCAGTTCTGCCGGTTTCTATGATTTGGTTAAGGCTATAGGATCATTATTCATAAAAAAAAATTAATTCTGTACCATAATAATAGCGTTTGCTGAGAGACTCGTCGTTGTAAAATGATGAGTCTCTGTTTTTTTAAATTATCTTTGTGTCAGAACGAAATTAATTTGATATGGGCAAATATGTAATCAAGAGGAAGATACCTAAATATCAAGAGGCTGGGGAAGTCACCCCTATCATGCCCGGTAATGTTGTTGGTCTTCAGGGTATTGGAGTGGAGCCTTTGGTTTCGTCTACCCAGATAGGATTTGATATTCAGCAGCCTGATATTAATACCATTGATACAAGTGATTTGAGCGCTTTGGTTGACAGTAATAAGAAGGTTGATAAGTCTGGTAGTACGGATGTTTTTGATTTTACCTCCATCCCTTACTATGGTGCTGATGATATAGGGTCTAGATTCACTCAGATGGGTCGTGGTATAGGGCGTATGAGAAGTGAGGGATATGGAGATTTATCCACCGGGGCTAAAACAGCTAATACGATAACCACCATAGCCTCAGGAATTAGTGGTATCATGGGGTTGGCTCGTAACGTGGTTTCTGGGATAGCGTCTGAGAAAGGTACTCGTACCAATATCAGGTTGGCTCAGGAGCGTGAGGCCAGACAAAGAAGGCAATCCCAGATGCAGTACAAGGATGGTGGGGGTGTTTATCTAGGGCCTAATAATAGGTTCGATAGCGGAAGCCTTACCGGTGAGTACCTGTATCCGTTACCTAAGTCGATGGAAGATCAAGCCAACGTAGAGGTCGAGAAGGGTGAGTACGTGACGCAGCCCGGAGAGGCGCCGATGGAGGCTATGGGGCAGAAGCACGCCGATGGTGGAACCCCCGTTTCCTTGGAGCAGGGAACGAAGGTTATTACCGACGACACAACCATAGAGCCGGATTTCGCTAAATACATCAGAGATACGTATGGGATCAAAGCCACGCCTAAGGATACGTATGCTACGTTAATGGACAGGTATAAGGCTAAGATCGGTCTTAAATCGGCTTACGATGATCAGAAAAAGGCGCTGGAGAAGCTGAAGAAAAACGATAAGATAGATGACGAGAATACAAGGCGTTTAAACGCCTCCGTATTATCTAAGGCTATAAATGATAGCAACGATACCGTTAATGGATTAGAGGGAAGATTTACGGACTTCGCTAATGTCATATACAAGGAGCAGGAAGACCGGAAGATGAAGAAGGATGAGGATACGTATTTCGCTAAGGGTGGTGAGATAGATAACATCATATCCAGATCTATGAAAGAATACGGTCTTACGGAGGAGGATATAGCTGAGGCTAAGAAAGAGCTGCTTAAGAAAGTGGCTGGTATTCGTCAGAAGATGGAGAAAGGTGGTAGTTCTTTATTCGATTACCTACTTACTTTCCGTCCCGTAGAGAACAAGTACAATAATAAGGATAACACGTTTGGGTATCAGCGTCAGGGTCAGGATGGCTCTTATGGCGGTATTAATACCGATGAGAGACTGGAGTATTATAAGACGTTCATGCCTTTGGCTTACGATGCTTATATGAGCGCTCCGAAGGCTACTGCTGCCAAGGCTCTTCAGGATGCTATATACAACACTACTGGTGGGTGGATGGGCTTGGCCACGGCGGAGAACCCGATCATCGCCAACGCCGAGGCGCTTCGGGATTACACGACGCTCGTTTCCTTTGGCGGTGAGGATAGTCAAGGCAATTACCCGGAAGATAAGAAAGCTGCATATCATGATAGGATGAGAGACAACAAGTTTGGTCAATACTCCTCATCTCGCCCTATGATCGGTCTAGACGTTGTTACAGAGGAACAGCATAAGGCTCTTAACGATGCCGGTATCACCCATTTTAGCCAACTGTTCTCTGATAAGAACAAGGATGTCGTTAATAAGATACTTGGGGAGGATATGCTTAAGATGCAGGCATTGAGATCCATGAAAGGAATGGAAGGTCTTGATTTTATACTTGACCCTCATAAGGTGGCTCCCGGTCCTATGGATATAGGTGATGTGGATAATCCTGATGTTAAGCTGGATATGCCTGATCTGATTGATCCCAATACACTTCCTAAGACCAACACAAATGCCGGTAAGTCGAACGGCGGCAATGGAGGCAGGAATATAGTAGGTGGTGGTCTTGACTTTCCTGAGGTGTTCAGGATGACCCCGGGAGCCGTGACAACGGAAGGTCTGGAAAGGCATTACGCTCCTACCGTGGATCCGGTGTTGAGATCGGCTGATCAGTATATGGTTGAGGCCAATCGTGCTTTCCAATCACAATTGGATCAGATGGGTAATGTCCCGGATTCCCAGAGAGGGGCTTTATCATCCAACCTACAGGCGATATTAAGTTCCAATATAGGTAAGTATATAAATGAGGTAGAACAAGGGAACGTGGCTCAAAGGACTTGGGCTGATAATGTCAATGCTCAGTCATGGGCTAATACGTACGATAAGAATATAGCCCAACGTCAAGCTTACCAGCAACGTATATTGCAGGGATTGGCTATAAATGACGAGAACTGGGCCAGGTATTTCGATAGCGTAAATGACGAGATCCAGCAGAAGTGGAATACGGCTACGACCATGAATACATTAAGGTCTATATTCGGGGATGCCAAGATCGGTCCTAATGGGCAGTTGATCGCTGATCCTCAGGGAGATATATTGAGTTATAGGAGATTATATCCTGCTCAGGAAGTAACTAAAGGCAAGAAAGGATAAAGGATGGCTTCACAATATAGTATATTAAGGAATTACGGCAAGTACGTATCACCCTACAACATGGATGTCATGATGCAGGGGATGGGGTACATGCAGCAGAAGATAGATACCAATCGGCAGGCTATAAACGAGTATGCTGATTATATTATCAATTCTGACATTATAAAACCTCAGGACAGGGAATATCTTCAGAACAGGTTAAATGGATTGATACAGGACGTGAATAACGTGTATCGTAAATCTAATTTGGCTTCCGACGGTATAGCCAGAAGCATACAGGCTCGTCTTGGAGAAGCTCTGGATACCCGTGTGTTGAATGCTATTGCCGGTACTAGGGAGATCCGGGCTTTTAGCGAGAAGATGGAGGATATGAAGCTGAACAATCCCAAGATGTATAGTCCTATAAACGAGGCTGAGGCTTTTGCGGATGCCGTGGCCTGGATGAATGACGGTCAGGTAGGGACACGTCTTAATCCTATACATTATACCCCTTATACGGATTACCACGCTGAGATTGATGAGAAGATGAAGAATTTCATCTCCCTTAACAAGGGGAAGAAAGTCAATGTACCGGTGATTGATGCCAATGGTAATAGGACGGGCGAGATGCGTGAGATGTATATAGATGAGATGAGTTACGCTCAGGTCAGGGATATAGCCATGGCTTCTATATCTGAGAACGGTAAGGCTCAGATGCAATTAGAGGGAAGATATATGGCTAGAACGAATCCTGACTTATTTAATGTTCAAAGCACCTCAGATTTCCTTAAAGGGTATATTGATGATTTCAGTGTCAAGGAAGAATCCATACGAGCCAAGCTAAAGGGCGTTGGCAATGACAAGGCCAAGAGGGCTAAGTTGGAGTCGGAGCTGGCGGATATTATCAAGCAGAGAAATGATTTCGTGGAGGAGGCCGAGGGCGTTATCGGTAGCAACTACAGCCCGGAGCGAGCCGGCATGTTCATGGTACGACAGCAGTTCCTTCGTGGCGTCGGACTGAGATGGTCTTATAATAACTCATACGAGACGTTGGGTGTTGATGATTATTATTTCAAGGCTAATCAGCAGATGATGGAGAGAGCTAAGTTTAATGAGACAAAAAGGCATAATCTAGCCATGGAGAAAGCAGCGTTGATGAGAGCCAGCAAATTGGGTAAGTCGGAGAATGGGGGTGACGGAGGTGATGACACGACCGGGCCTACCGTGGTTACCAAGAGCGCAAACCTTGACGATGTGAGCATAAGCGATGAGTTCATGAACGGGTTCATAGCCAACGAGAAGGCGGTGACTACCGGCATGGGTAATTTCGTTAAGTCATTATCAGATGACGCTAGAAGGAAGATCGACGCATGGGCGTCTGATCCTGAGAATAGTAACGTGGTCAAGGATATGGATAACGATCAGGTTGTCATGGCTTATTTCAAGGTCAATGGAGGGTCAAGGAACGAGTTGCTTGATTACAATGGTCAGGATAGTTATTTGAAGCTTCTTGGATTAAATACCCAAAGAGGGAAGTATAATAAGATCAATGATGGATTCAATAAGGCGAGCAATGCTGTTTTGGATGGTATTGATACTATAATTCAGAGAGAAGCTAGATCGGACAGTGGGTCAGGTATAGATATTAGTTATGGATTCGGCACATTCAATCTTGGAGATATTAATAACAATGGCGATAAGGTTTTTGATATAAATGGTATAAACGATATAACATTAAATGATTGGAGTAAGTTGTCCGCTTACAGCTCTTTGTTAAATGATAATATAAATACTATTAATTACGGTGTTGAAGGAGAAATGCCTCATGTATCAATGGATTCGGGTCAATCAGGTGTCTTATTGGATCGTGTGAATGATTTAATGGGAACGTCTTTTTCGCTTGATGATATTGAATCTATAATGTCTCTTGCCGTATCTGGGGCTAGTAAGAATAAGCACATTGAGGAAATAAGAGATAGGTTTGCCGGGGATAACAGGGCGATCGCTGTCGCTACCGCTATATATGATGAGGCTCATAAAGAGAGGAATGATTTATTAAGACATAAATGGAGTCGTGGGGATTTAGGTAGGATCGCTGATGACGCTAAACGTGCTGGCGAGGATTACCTGAGACAATATCGTCATGAGTATGCCGAGCGTGAGTATATCTTCTCCGGTGATTATCCGTCTAAAAGTCAAGAAGAGAAAGATTATATAAAGGTTAGTGACCTATTTACCCGTGGTGGCGGTTTTATTCCTAAGGATAAGGATAATGCCAATACGAAGATAACGTTTACCATATCCCCTATAGGTGATGGTAATTATCAGATCATTGGCAATAATGGAGGTGATGGTCGATCTGTTGTTGAGGTAAGCGAGGCTGATCTGGCTGCGAATGGATTTACTTTCTACAAAGAGGATGTAAGCATCCCGTCCGAGACCTATGATTCCGGTGTCGTACCCATATCTTTCGCCAGCTCAAGCAACAACGCTTATGGGAAGATGGCTAAGTCATTGTTGGTAGCTCCATTCGCTTACGCTAGCGGGGCCAAGGACACGGTAATGCCTTATATAGATATGTTTACGAATATAAATGACGGTAATATCAGGAAGAATCAGATGATGATCGCTACTGACGTGTTGTTCGATAACGCTTCTATGTACGAGTTAAGGGCTTCCGGATATAAGTATAATAATGGTTCCTCTGGGATAAATGTTGATATATATAGCAAAGGAGAGGCGAGAGAAGGTAATACCCCGTTATACTCAATTGATCTGGATGGTGTTAATTATGCTGATGAGGTGGCTAGAAAGATTGACTTCTGTCCTCAGTATTATTTGGTCATGGCATGGCAACAGATACTTAGCAAGGAGAATGAGGTGTATTGGAGGAGCGAGGGAAGATCTACTACTGATGATTTCGAGAGCTTCATCTCGCCCATAGCTGATATGATTGATCAGGAGATAAGAAATAGGAATAACGGAAATAGTGGAAATAATGGAAACAATGGAAATCTATAATAATACCTCTAATGGAAAGGATCTTGCCGAGAAGTACAGATATCCTACCATAAACGTAGATAATATAAAGGCTATTGGTACGGATCCCTATGATATACCGGATCGTGACCTGCCTCCGGTATTGGATCCGTATTCCGCTTCCGAGAGATCAAAGTCCCAGATACCGTCATTGTCGGAGAGGATCAAGAATACTGTTAAGACAAATTATTATGATGATATGAAACATATGTCCCCATTAGGATATATGGCTTCTGATCAAAGCTATAAGGGCAGGTTTAATCTTACTGGTCCGGAGATATCGTTGGAGGATTCAAGGTATCGACTTAGTAGCGGTACTTGGATACCTAAATACGAGTCTTATATCCCCGGTGTAGATAACGACACACGTTTATCTAGGAGTCAAGGTAGGACTGAGAAATGGATGAGAGGTTTGGGGAAATTTGTAGGTAAGACTGCCCTATACGGATTAGGCGGCGTTATCCAGCCTTTTTATGGTATTTACGCCGGTGTATCCAGAGGTAATTTTAACGCTGTTTTTGATAACGATTTCACTAGGTGGTTGGATGATCAGGATAAGAAGATGGATTACGGCTTAGCTCATTATTACAATCGTGAGGAGCGGGATATGAATTTCCTTCAAAGCATGACCACGACTAATTTCTGGTCTAACGATTTCTTATCCGGTCTTGCTTTTACTGCTGGAGCCATGTTATCGTCAGCCGTATATTCCGGCGCTGGATTGATGAACTTAGCTCGTACGGGAGCTAGGGCAGGCGTGGCATTGGCTAGGATAGGCAAGGCGGCTTCGGATACCAAGAAAGCGTTCGGCGCTTACCTCAGGGCCGCCCGTATAGGACAGAGGGTAGGCAAGGGACTGGACACCGCCGCCTTCCTTGGCACGTCCACCGCATGGGAGGCATCTGTCGAGGCCAGAAGTATGCTGATGGAGGCTGAGGAGAATTTCAGGCAGTCTTACCGTAACGCTTATGGAAGGGAAGTCCCATATGAGGAGCTTATGAAGTTCAGGGCTGACAATGCCAATGCCGCTAACGCCGTATTTGCCGCCAACGTCGGCATATTGTCATTATCCAATATAGCTATGTTCGGCGATATGTTCGGCATGGATCTTGGCGTGGATAAGTTCATAAAACGCAATATATTTGGTGTAGGGGCTGAGAGGATGGATAACGGTATGTTAAGAGCCATAACACCAAAGAAATGGCAGAAGGTAGCCGGAAATACGTTCAATATCATCAAGCGCCCAGTGTCAGAGGGTCTTTATGAGGAAGGCCTTCAGGGAGTGGCTAGCAAGTCCGCCGAGGATTGGGTAGAATCAAGATACAATCCTATGGCCATCCGTCAGAACATAGGCTATATGGAGGCTATAAAGAACGGGTTCAAGGAAACATACGGGTCTAGCCAAGGCTGGAAGGAGATTGGTATAGGTATGATCATCGGATCGGTTATGGGTGGAAAGACCATTGGAGGTATAAAGGAATGGAGCCAAGACATGTCCCGTAACAAGGGAATGGTGGAGGCCTACAACGCCAATGCCGGTGCCTTGACTACCGCCGCTGTCCGTGCTATTCGTGGAAGTATGGCTCTTAACGCTCAATTATCCGGCGTAGATACATCGTACGAGAGTGATGGTAGGATTATAAACAAGGATTTTAGTGACGCCGTATTCAATCGTCTCCGCTATGATTCGGAGATGGGGATGTTGGATGATACCAAGGAGAATTTTAGGGCGGTAGTCGAATCTATACCTAATAGCGATATCGCTTCCGATATGAATATGACGGATGAGCAGGTCAATGAGTATAAAGCCGATCTTGTCAACGAGTTTAATAAGAAGGTGGATAATTTTACCATGGCCAACAGATTCGCCGACTCACTTACTGAGGGTATCCCGAATAGGTCTTTTAACGCCTATATCTCCAATATGGTATATAACGGTATTGAGGCTAAGGATAATTTGAATGATATCACCAATCAGCTAAACAGGATATATAAGACGGGTATAGGTGATGCCCTTGATATATACTCTCATCTTAATCCTGATTCAAGCAAGGCTCTCGAAAAACTCCGGGAGCTGACGAATGATATACGGAAGATGGAGAGGAATATTTTAAATACTCAACAAAAGGTTACATCGAAGGAAGCAATTGAGTCTGATAAGACTAAGTTGGCTGAGGAGAATGATAGGCTTCTTAAATTGACAGAGGAAAGAATTGCCTTGGAGAGAAAGTTAAGCACGTTGATTAATTCAGATGTGGATATATCTAAGTTATCTTTAAATGATAATGATTCTAAGATTAGCGCCTCAGATCTTATGGCGGCTTATGAGACTATAGTTGATTTTGAGAATGCCGTGTCTACTCGTGGGGTCGATAATCATAAAGAGGCCATGGCGTTGCTTAACGAGTATCGTCATAATCTTGTGGCTTATAAGAATATAAACGAGTCTCTTCGTCGTATGCGTGACAGAAGATTCATCCGGGCGCAGGAGCGCGGGTTCATGAAGATATTGTCGAACGCATGGGGTAAGACTTATGAGGAGGATGATAGCAAGTATGATTTCAGGAATACTGATAATCCTGAAGCAAACGCCCTTTACGCTAATGATCAAGCCATAGACAAGGCTTACCAAGATGGTCTTATAGGAGAGGATGAGGCATTTATGTTCAAGACATATAATCATATGATAGCCAGATCTATGGAGAATGAGATTAAGGCTGATGAAAGTAATATAGTTGAGAGGGTTCCTGATGATGAGGATATTATAAATCCTTCAGATGATAGAGCCAATGATATAGCCATAAAGATCTGGAACGGTAATGAGGATATTTTATCTCCTAGGGAAAAGCAGATATATGATAACAATAAGGATCGTATTAATAATCTTGTAAAAGGATTTGGCGATAATCCTATAGCTAGGATAAATAGGGCTAAGTCAATGATAGATAGATTAAAGATCAATGATAATGTATCAGATAATATTAAGGATAATATTGATGATATCATAGATGTGAATATTAATGGTCTTGATCAGGATCGGGTTAAGGAGGCTATAAAGACCTATAACGATCTTATGAATGAGGCTAACAATGGCAATGAGGTTGATCAGGATAAGCTTAATGAGGCTATTGATATTATCAATAATTATTCCGATGGTCCTCTTCTTCAATTCGTGGAATGGATGAGGTTGTATGATAACGGAAGTATAGCTGTCAAGGATTACGATAAATCCATACCTATGGGTGATGTCCTCACCGAGAGCGAACCCGGAACATCCACCGGCAGGACGGAGGTCAACGCCGCCCAGAATCCGGTGGTGTTGATGGCTCAGAAGAGGGAGATCGGTGGGGTCATGTACTATGAGGTTGGTGGAATGAGGCTTGACAGGTTTATGGCGGGGTCCGGGCTTAAAAGGTCTGATGCCACTGATACTGATAATGGAAGGGTGATGGATTTCACCAACGGAACCGACATATTTACTGTTATAGAGTCAGATAACCACTCAAGATGGATGATTAGCGAGGATGACGCTCAGGCTTTCGAGAACGCTACCGGTGTCATACTGGGGCGGCAGACCGCCTTATCTACCTCCAACTGGTTCATGGTGTATCGCAAGGGGCAGGATGGGTCTATTGTCCCTTATTATACGGGTGATACGTTTGGATCTAACAACGAGTCGGTGAATCAGGAAGCAGCGGCTAGCCTCCGCAAGGGTGATATGGTAAGGTTTAAGATGGATATGTTAGATCCTTATACCAAGGAATTGTATGATAAATACAATAGCCTTAACGCCGTTGACCCTAATTCTGATGAGACTAAGTCAGCTTATCGTGATTTGGTTGATAATATGGTTATTAAAATTGTGGATAGTGATGGTAATTTTGTCTCGGTGCTAAAAGCCAATGATCCAGACTCAAAAGGGAGTAACGCTGATTTAAGGAGTATGGCCTTTGAGTTGTATAGGGATAATGTAGGATCTGTCGCTGGCGAGATTGATATACCGTTCGTAGGCACAGTCACCAGTGTTTTGCCGGGAAGACCTAATTTTAGCGTAAGTGATGATAATGGGACGTTGATGGTATCCGAGAATGACTTTACCAACGAGACGGTTGGTAAGGTCGAGAGCGTAGGGTATATAGAGAACGGAGAGGTTACGATGAGGGATAATATTAAGTATAATATATTCCCGTTCTGTACGGCTATCGTCAGGGACAAATATGGTGACTATAAAGATTCACGTATCCCGGTCGTAGCTATAAAGACAGGAAATGGAAGAAATTACCTATATCCCGTAAGATTGAAAAATCAGGATATATCGTCATTTTCATCCATGATCGGATCGATGGCTGATAGGATTACGGAAGGTCTAGGCGGAGGCGTAAGTATTGATGATATAATGGATCTTAATAACGCTATAGCCAGATCCGGGTTGGATAATAAGACATATATGATTCCGCTGGCGGGAGACGTGAATGTTATCAAGAACCGGCTTAAAGCTGTCAAGGAAGCGGTTAGCAGGATGCCTATGACCGCTGACGTAAGAGGATGGATAGGTGATTCCAGAACTAAGGAGGATATTTTGATGAATGACGTTACGATCAACATCGATCTTAACAACGATCCTTTCATAGCTCCTAAGTTTAGGATGAGTATCAAGGAGAACAAGGTATCCAAGGAGGAGACGGAAGTCTCGTTCCCTAACCTGCCGGATCTGCCATCGGAGTTCGCCTCGCCTACGAAGGCGGCCGAGGACAAGTCTTTGGTTTCCGACGGTAACGTAGTATCCGGAGAAAATGAGGCAGAAAATCCTTGCTAGATAAAATATCTTGACTTATCTTTGCGGCGTCAGTCCATCACCTGACGAGTAAGATATTTAAAAGTTGGTCCCTGTCGGGTGTGTGATGGCCCCGGTGGGGACTTTTTTAGTAGATGCAACTAGACGCTTTTTTACACCGGAAAATTATGCAAGACCTACGCATCCAGCGAGTGAAGGTCTTGATGATGTTATACACCAGTAACTATTTTGTCAATGTCAGACAAAAGCAGTTGCTTGATCATTCATGCGCATTAAGCAGGGATCAGGCTTTTAATTATATGACTGAGTTCAACAAAAGGCTTAGTGATAAGGTTGGTATAAAATGTACGATGGATGTACTTCTGCCTACCGATGATGATAATGCTAACATCATAATCGAGCACAATGGTATTATCAAGAAGTTGATGAAGGAAGCTGAGAAGCTGGAACTTGATACTGATGCTATCAAGACCATGATGCGTGATCTTCTTAATGAGTTGAAGGATGATATTGATCTTAATATCCTGATATTTGACGTAAGCCAGTTGCTTATAAAATACAATTTATTTAGGTTGGAGGCTATAACCGAGCAGGAGTTCAAGAACTCTTTCGTCAGGATGGATAGTAGGAATATGGAGATAAAGAAATTAACTTTATCTGATATCAAGAAGGTGGTGATGATGATAGAGGATAGATATAGTTATGCTTTATACATGACAGAGGAATACGATTGATTACATTTTTTTTGTAAAAATATCATCTATTTGTTTGCTATTTCAAAAGGTGATTATATACAATTTTACATTATCATGTTGTATAACATAAGTAAAATGGTATATAATTACTTCTCATATCATATATTTGCATCAAAAGACAATAGTATGCTAAAAGCTTATAAATATAGACTAAATCCGACATCCGAACAGATCTCGCTAATGGAGAGAACTTTCGGATCAACTCGATTTATCTATAACTGGGCTTTGCGGACGAAAATCGAAGCGTATCAAGATAATAAAAAATCACTGACGGCTGTTGATCTATGCAAAAAATTGACTGATTTGAAGAAACAAGAGGAATATTCTTGGCTTAACGAGGTATCTAGCGAATGTCTACAGCAGTCAATAAGGAACTTAGATCAGGCTTTCACCAGATTTTTCAGGGAGAAGAAAGGCTTCCCAAAATTCAAGTCAAAGCGAGGATCAAGGAAATCGTTCAAGAATATCCTCAATGTCCATATCGATTTCGATAACAACGGGATTAAACTACCTAAATTAGGATGGGTAAGATTCTACTCTAATCAAGTATTTAAAGGGAAGATAGGAACTGTTACCGTATCAAAGTCACCTACAAATAAGTACTATATCAGTATCCTTGTAGATAACGGCATTAAGCTACCGGGCAAGTCTCCTATTAATCCGGATACAACCGTAGGTATCGATGTAGGGATAAAGACATTCGCGACCTTATCGAATGGTTCGGTTTTTGAGAATCCGAAATATCTGGAAAGGTCTTCCGCACGGTTAAGGTGCTTACAACGTAGATTGACTCGCAAGCAAAAAGGAAGCCGGAGAAGGGAAAAAGCTAGATTAGCTGTAGCTAAAGCATACGAGCGTATATCAAATCAAAGACATAACTTCCTGCATCATGTTATCAACAATATCCTAGGCGAGAACCAAACCGTGGTTATTGAGGATCTTAACGTGGAGGGGATGATGAAGAACCATAGGCTGGCTAATAACATAGCTTCATGTTCATGGAGCGAGTTCTTTAGAATATTAAGCTATAAGTCGGATTGGAAGGGCGTGAATTTGATTCGGATCGGAAGATTTGAGCCGAGTTCTAAGATGTGCGAATGCGGATACGTACATCGAGATCTTAAATTATCCGATCGTATCTGGACTTGCCCTTCTTGTGGGGCCGTAAATGATAGGGATCTTCTTGCTGCTAGGAATATAAAGAGATTTGGGTTAGAAAAACAGAATCTTCTAACCCAATAAAATACGTCACCGGTGGTGAACCGGGTAGGGGACGTGGAGTCGCTGGCGTTGGTCGGGGTCTTGAAGCGTCAAATTATACTGGTGTAAATTGGTATATAATCACCTAGCGGAGAAGAATCTTCGAATATTGCTTGAGGATAATAAGTTCTTTGCTAAGACCGGTAAGAGATGGTTGCTTTCCCAAAGAATGATAGATCGTGGTTACGCTCGTTACAGATATCGTGATGACGATGAGTTTTATGGGACTAACACCGTCTACGTGACCCCTAAAGGATTTCAGTGGATCGTGTCTAAGATATCTAGGGAATGGATGTCTAGGTTCTTGGAATTGAAAGGTAGGGTTCTCGAATGATTTGTACTTTTTAGAGTAAACATAAGGTTTGTTATTATGTTGTTATTTAGTATCCCGTCAGCTCTTGAGAGTAGGCGGGATTTTCTATCTTTGTGTCAAAACGATTTAGTAATGGGCAGATCTTGTTATGTTATAAAAAATAAGGAGGGTGGGATAGATAATGTCCTTGCCCCGAACGACCAACCATCCGGGTTATACCAAAGGGCGATGGAGGTGCTGGGCGACCAGAAACAGGCCTTGTCGGTCTGGGGTACGGCCTACTCCCCCGACTTCGTGTCCTTCTTTGGTGATTGGATGTCCATCCCGTCAGAGTATGATCTGGATAGTAATGGGGAACCTAGGTATGATGATGTCATGTCCTTTATCAAGCGGAAGAACTATTTCGCCGGTAATTTTATGGCCGATGAGGTTAAGGATATCAACAACACCCTTACTTCCTTGGGAGTCGATAATATCAACGATCTTAATGATATGATCATATCCAATTTCCTCTCCGGTGGTGATATATTTCTCAATAGGTACAATCTTGAGAGGTCCGGGATGTATGACGCCGATGAGATTGATAATATCATGACCAACCGATCGGCGTATGATCGGGTAAGGGATATGATGAGGAGGATTGTCGATTTTATGTCTGACGGGGATCTTAATGAGAAGGATATGTATTTCCTATCTTCCGAGTCAGGTCTTGGTGATGATTATATGATATATGAGGATACATATGACTCGTTAGGGAAGAGAAGGGTCTTGAATCCAATAGAGGTAAGGGATACGATCATGAGAGCGGTAGGTGGCATCAGCGACCGCCGGGAGTTCGATCAGGCTTTCGCCTCCGTTCCCTACCCTTCCTTGGCGCTCCGGTATCAGGAGGATCAGGATTACGCCGATCGGATGTATGACACGTATCGTAATATGACCCGTATGGAGGTTAGGAATCAGGATGGAAATACGATTACCGACTCACACTATTACAATACCATACCATATATCAGTATGCCTAAGGACATGAAAGGTCTAAGGGATAAGGTTAGGGAGATAATCGATATGGACGATTTTAAGGACATCAAGGACGTTTCCGGACGTCTGTATGACATAGCTATGGATCTTGCCGACATGGGCGTGGATATAAGCGAGGCGATCAGCGATGAGATGGTTATATCCAGACCGGAGGATATCCGTGATCTTATGGCTTCGCTGGATGTTATGTTATCTTCCATACAGGCCGGCAATCCGATATACGATAGCTTTGTCTCTGATCTTGATAGGATAACAGGAAAAGGGAATCCGATATACGAGGTTCAGGATACTTACTCTACCGGTGATAGGATGGTGTATGCAAGATCCGGGAAGACATCCCCTTCCGATATGTATGATAGGAGCATGTTGTATATGGGTAGGAATACGTACCATAACACGGCTCCGATAACCGACACCGATCAGGCTTATGAGATGTTGGCCAATATCGGGATAGAGCGGCCCTCGTACTTGCCGGCTGGCGTGGTCCCCGCCGGGGCTTCCCGTTCTGATATTGGTGTGGTCAAGGATAACATAAAAAAGCTAGTTATGTCCAACATCTCATCCTCGAATACCGAGAACATGATCCTTACCAGATTGATATACCAGCATCCCGTAACCCCTAAGATGGATGATATCGATATTGATCGGGAGTTCAGGAGATACGAGGCTAGACAGGGAAAGGATCGGGATTTTATCAAATCCTGTACCTCGTTGAGGAAGACCCAGATCAAGGAAAGGTTAAAAAAATCGGATTTGTATAATAATGTCTTACGTTTCCTTGATTTTAATGGATTTTATAACGTATCTTTGAACCACCATGACAGAGGTACGTTAAAAAGCATAGAGATGTCGTTGCCGGAAGGTCAGGTAAGGAATCTTCTGTTTGACGTGGCTATCGAGTCCGGTGACAGAAGCATGAGAGATCTTTTCTATCTGGATGGTCAGGATAGGATGATGGATGTCGGGTTTTACAGGTATCTGTACCAAAGGAATCCGGACCTGCTCCGGGAGGTCAACGGCGGCGTCGAGGCGAGACCGGACGGTTCATTCTTGGCTCGTGGGAGGTATGATGATTTCGTGTCATTCCAATCCGGCTTGTATGAGAAGGTAGGTGAGATGGTTGATGGTGCGATATACAGGTTCGTTGATGATCTTATATACTCCGATCCATCATCATATCAAGAAAACATGGTACGAAGGATGGGCGATGTTACGGTAAGGAGTGACGATAACCGCCTGTCAAGGATAGAGGATAATCCCTCATCCAGTAAGATAGTTAATGAATACACTGCTAATACAAATAAGTTGATGCGAGATTTTTCGTGTAGTTAATCTCTCTTTGACGTCGTGAGACGTTTTCTTTCGAGCATTGAAACATTGAATTTTATAGATTTGCGATGAATCCGGGTCGTAGTGATACGCTCCGGATTTTTTGTCTTGTATCGGTTCTTATTAATCCCATTTACAAGACATTAAGTACTTTGATGATGACACATATCACGATCTTAGGTCTGTTAATTTTTGGACTTTGTAACGCCCGCCATCAGGTGGGGTTATTATTAATTCAAAAATAAATAGACATGGGTACAAGTGGAGACAAAATCGTTTTGTTAGACGGTATGGGTTCCGGTAGTGGAAGCGCCACTAACGGTTTATTATCTATGATTCCGGGGATGTTCGCCAACTTAATAGGCGGAAATAAGATGGATCCGAACTTGGTAGCGGCTTTGATGAACGGTCGTAACAACCAAGACGGTTTCGGCGGGGCTAACGGTTGGTGGTTGTGGATCATCGTCCTGTTCTGGTTATGGGGTGGCCGTGGCTTTGGCAATGGTTTTGGCAATGGTAATGAGTGTTGCGCTAATGGTCTTCCAGCTCAATTGAATAACGACTATGGTCGTGAGCTTCTGATGCAGGCTATCCAAGGTAACAGAAGCGCTATCGATCAGATCGCTAACGCCTTGAACTGTACTACCACTCAATTGCAAAACGCTATCTGTAACGTACAAGGCGCTATCGATAAGGTAGCTGGTCAGGTAGGTATGACCTCTCAGGCTGTTATTAACGCCGTACAGCAACAAGGTTGTGAGATCGGTAATCAAATCAGCTCTTGCTGCTGCAATTTGAGTTCGTTGATCAACCAAAGCACGTGCGCTACTCAAAATATGATAACGCAGCAGGGTTTTGACAATCAATTGCGGACGTTAGAGCAAACCAATGTTCTTCAGAACAATATCAATAACGGTTTGGCTAACAACAGAGAGCAGTCTACGAGTCAGTTTAATATCTTGAGCGCTAAGATAGACGCACAGACTCAATTTATCAATGAGCAGTTCTGTAACCTTGAGAAGCGTGAAATGCAGAATGAGATCAATTCTCTTCGTGAGCAAAAACAGACATTGGAGTTGTTCGCCGCTCAGCAAGCTCAAACTCAAAACATTGTTAACCAGATTCGTCCTTGCCCGGTGCCTAGCTATTTAGTCTGCAACCCGTTTGCAGGTAATGGCTATGGTGGTTATCCATATCAAGGATTTAGTGGATACAATGGAGGATGCTGCGGTAATAGTTGTGGATGCAACAATGGCTGCTGCAACAACGGAAACGCCGCTATCTAACTCTATAAAGGAAGGAGGCTATTATGGCTTGTGTTTCTAAAATAGGGTCTCTTTATGAGTTGGTCACGAAGAACGTGGTAGTGACTACTACCAACACCGTCTTCGGCATCAACCCAAGGATATGGCTGTCCTTGCCATGCGAGGGTCTTCTGCTGCTGAAAATCCGGCAGGTGGTTCCGACAACAGGCGAGACATTGCCAGTACAGATAGCTGTCCCAGCGAACAGCACCGTATCCACGGTAGGTGATGACACATGCTGCCCGGTAACCGGCGTGGCTGTGGTGAACCCGATCAACGTGGCTGTGACCGGAGCGGCTATGGTTAACAACACCGAACGCCTTGTTTATTTCAACAAGGTAAGGGGTGTATTGAGGCTCATGGATTGCTGTGTGCCTACAACCGCCGCATCAGCGTCGGAAACGGATGTTGATGAGGAATAGGTTAGATTGGATGTCTAATGGGAGGGTATTCCCTCCCGCTTAAAAATCGAGATATGTTTAGAGACTTAAAGAAAGGATTTCAAGTATATACGCTGGATACGTCCGATGTTCCGGTGTTCAGGATGGGGAATGTGGTTAACGTGTCCGAGCCTAGGTTCCAGCAACCCCAGATGGGTCAGATGGGGCAATATCAGCAACTACAGGATAGGGTGATAGACCTTACCGTGGAGATAAACGGGTCTTCCATGACCTATGTCGTACCGGAGAGCAGGGATGTCGCTATGTCCAATAACATAACTTTGGCCTGCTCGGCCGATCCGATCATGAACCAGCTTAACGCCGCTAAGAGAACCAGCTCCGATATTCTCGATAGTATCGATAAGCATAGGAGGACGCTAGAGGCTTGTGATTCGATCCTTGAGGAAATCAATCCGGCTTTTAAGCAGACTAAGGATCAAGACCGGAAGATCAAGAATCTTGAGGAGAAAGTCGATAGGATGGGATCCTCTTTCGATGAGCTAAAAGAGTTGTTAATTAAAAAATTAGGTTAAGATGAGAGTTATAGATTTAGGCGGCGGTCACGATGAGGACTACAATGACGAGATCTACGATCGTAGAGGCGGCCGTGGACGTAGCAGGCGTTCGGATGGGACTTACATGGGTTATGGTGGCGGAATATACGACCATTATGGCAAGGAGCATGACGGTAGGATGGATGAGTTAGAACGCCGTGAGCGTGATCTCGAAAGACGTGAGAGGGAGCTGGAACGTGACGAGCGTGAGCTTGAGAAACGTGAGAGACTCCATGAACGTGAGGACGAGATGTATCGCAGGGGATGGTTCGGTGAGCGCGGCATCCGTGACGAGTACGAAGGTACTGAACCGTATATGCGCAGGGGACGCAGGAGTCGTTATTACTGAGGAGCAGACGCCGATGACCCGGATTATAAGCGGTATATAGACACCCATGGATATCACTTTTCCAAGGAGCTGGCTAGGGAGGCCGCTGACAAGATGCTTAACGCCGACGGATCCAAGAGAAGATGGACGATGGAGGACGCTAAGCAGATGTTCGATAAATGCGGGGCTAAGAAACCTGATAACGCCACTTGGGGAGATATCCAATATCTGTTCGCTATGTTCTATAGCGACTACTTTCCTAAGGTATTGGATTGCGACCAGAAAATAGTCAAGGCTGTCTTGGCTTATCTGGAAGACCCTGACGCCCCGGAAGGGACGGCGTTCGTAAGGTATCTGGCGGTGCGGTGCTTCGTCGGTGACACAATCAAATGGAGTGATATGATTTAGTTTGATACAACGTTGGAGAACCCTGTCGGCAATAGAATACCGATAGGGTTTCTTTTTGACCGTAGCTTTATTATGATTACATTTGTTCGAGGTAGATCTTTTTGTCATGGTAGGGTGGGCGGGAATGAAAAAAGGCATCCTCACGGACACCCTTCCCCTTTGGTTGAAAATCACTTAAAACATTATGAGTTACTACACCGCAAATATAGATAATTAAATACAAACTGCAATGGCTAAAGGACATTATTGGATAGAGCCTGTGGATCAGACGTTGAATGATTTTCAGTTTTATAAGGCACGTATCGTAGGCGATCCTGAATATGACGAGAGACATCATCGAGTTATATTGAGAACTGATAAGTATTTCCCTGTCGGAAGTATCTTCCATGTCTTAAAAGACCCAGAGATGTTTGTTATAGAGAGGAAGTTCAAGACATGGGGGAATAAGTATGTCGTTAAGCCTTGTGAGGGTGAATGGGAATGGGAGTCTGTCCAGAAACTTAAAGACAAGGCTATTATATTCCGTAGCGGATTCCTGCACGGGGACGGCAGCTTCTGATGCTTACCCGTATCTCCCCCCCCCCTCGATTTCTTGGGGTTTATGTATATAGTTATATTTGAGCAAAAATAAGTGTAATATGGAAGATTTTCAAGGTAAATATAATGGCAAGCAGATAGATCAGCTTCTGGATAAGGCTAATGATATTGATCTTACCAAATATGCCCTTAAGACGGATAATGCCCCTACCGCCACGAAATTACAGGCGGCTAGGACCATAGCGCTGTCCGGGGCTGTTACCGGTAGTGTCTCATCGGACTTCGGAGACAACGTAACTATCTCCACGACATTGGCCAATTTTGATGCCTCTAAGATCGCGTCCGGAACCATCAGCATAGATAGGTTACCTAAGGCGGCTTTGGAGAGATTGGTCGTGGTAGCTAATGATACGGCTAGATTCGCCCTTACCACCGCTACGGCTCAAAGTGGTGATACGGTAAAGGTCACGTCTACAGGTAAGATGTATCTGATAAAAGACGAGTCTAAATTAAGCAGTGAGGATGGGTATGAGCCTTACACGGCCAGTCAGGCTTCCTCCGTGCCTTGGTCCGGGGTTACGGGCAAACCAAGTACCTTCGCCCCTCCCACGTCCTCCGCTACCGTTCTTGGCGGTATTAAGGTGGGATATACGACTTCCGGGAAGAACTATAAGGTGCAACTGGATTCGTCCGGCAACGCTTACGTCAACGTTCCATGGACGGATAATAACACAACGTATAATAAAGCCACGGCCGACACCTTAGGATTGGTTAAGATCGGCTATGCTTCTAATGGAAAGAATTATCCGGTAGCTCTTGACGGAAATGGTAAGATGTATGTGAATGTTCCGTGGACGGATACCAACACGACATACACCAATATGGGAGCCGCTTCTGCCTCAGCGGCGG
>ENA-OPNB01000896-OPNB01000896.1-human-gut-metagenome-genome-assembly--contig:-NODE-896-length-25847-cov-4.402722_pt1 | contig 25847 bp, 21 predicted proteins | sample MGYA00241528_ERZ501754 | MGnify/ENA primary metagenome ERZ501754 (study PRJEB25962, sample SAMEA2042646) | human gut metagenome | biome: human gut; feature: human-associated habitat; material: faeces... | reverse complement strand
GCGCAGCGTTAGCCGTCACGGGCATAGACGGCCTTTCGTGTCTCGTTCGGGATGGATGCGGACAAGTTTCTTTTGGTCTTCATAATCGAAGCCCCCTTTCGTTTGATACCCGCGCAGCAACACGCCTGTCAAGGGTGGCCGACAGGCCACTTGCGAAGCCCTTGACGGGCGTGTTATTCACAGAGTTTTCCACAAACGAAAGGGGGCTTGATTCTGAAGACCGCAGGCAGCAGCATCCATCCCGAGCGAGACGGACGCAGGCATTCGGCTGCTGCTGCGCGCTGCGCGACGACGTTTCTTCAGGTCACGGGACACGCCGTGCAACCTCGTCGCGCTCTGTGGCCGTCTCAGTAGCGGCACGTGGGGCGTCGAGCGTCACGCGGTTCTCCCGTTCATACGCTGCGAGCTCTTCGAGGACCAGTGCGCGCAGCAGCGAATAGCGCGTGGTCCGTATCCAGAAGCAGTAGGCGTCGAGACGGGCCAGCTCCAACGGCGTTAGCTTGGTTCCGATAGAACGCAGATGTTCCGCGTCCCACGCTCGCCGCTGCTGCTGCCGTTTCGCTTCCGCTTCCGTCATTCCCTGCACCATGACGCCAACCCCGCAATGAACGCAGCGTTCGTCGCCTTGCCCTTGTCATAGGCTGCAATGTTCCCGAGATAGTGCTTGAGCATGTCCGGATTGCCGTACGTGTAGGCCCATTCTATCGCGTGCCGGATGCAGCGTTCGACCCTTGACGGCGTTGTGTCGTGCTTGGCTGCGATGGCCGGATACAGCTCTTTTGTCATGTGGTGCGCGAGCTCTTCGTCCGCTGCGACCAGCTTTACACCGTCCACGATGTACCGCCAGCCCCGCACGTTCGGCTGCACGCCAATCAAGCGCAGCATGACCGCAATTTGACACTCTAAGGCTTTTTCTTCCACCAGTAAAACCCCCATTTCGTGTTGTTCTGGTAACCCCAATCTTAACAAGAAACTTGTAATTCGTCAAGATGTAGTGCTATCCGATTCAAGAAAACACTACATGTGGTGTCTGCGTCGCAAGACGCATGTCTTGGGTGGCGAAGCCATGTACACCGCACCCACACTGCGCAGCGCGTGCAGTCATTCAAGCTGCAATCCCTCAATGTTGGGGGTCGAGGGGGACTTCCCTCGCGTTCTCTTGGGGGTCTAAGGGGGCCATTCTCTCACGTGAGAGAATGGCCCCCTTTCCCGCGTCCCCTGCACGGTGCAGGGGAACATATTGCCCGCGTCAACGCAGAAGAACTTACTTCTCCTCCGCCGCCTTGATCTTGGCGAGTTCTTCTTCCTCCAGCTGGCGATACGCCACCTTACCAACCAGAGTCTTGGGCATATCCTCCTTGAACTCGATGTCATACGGCATGGCGTACTTCGCCACATTCTTGCGGCAGTAGGCCAGAAGCACCTGCTTGGTCTCCTCGGTCGCGGGCACACCGGCGGCAAGCTTGACGAACGCCTTGACCTTCTGCATCTTGTAGGGATCGGGCACGCCGATCACGCAGCTCATCTGCACGTACTCGTGCGCGTCGAGGATATTTTCGATCTGGCCGGGATAGACATTGTAGCCGGACGAAATGATCATGCGCTTGGCACGGCCGCGGAAGTAGACAAAGCCCTGCTCGTCCATCATGCCCAGGTCGCCCGTGTAGACCCACGTCAGGCCGTCGGCGTGCGTGCGAAGCGTCTGCGCCGTCTCTTCGGGATTGTTCATGTACTCCTTCATCACGGTCGGGCCCGCGAGCAGGATCTCGCCCTCCTGCCCGTAGGGAACCTCCCGGTCAGTGTCCGGCTCGACGATCTTGATGTAGGTATCCGGGAACGGCAGGCCGATGGAGCCCTCCTTGAACATGTGCGGCGGTGTCAGGCAGCAGGCCGTGACCGTCTCGGTCGTGCCGTAGCCCTCGCGCACCTGGATCGACGCCTTGTGGTCGTAGAGGAACTTGTCGAACTTCTTCTTCAGCTCGATCGACAGGCTGTCGCCGCCGGAGAATACGCCCTTGAGCGAGCTGAGGTTCGCCCCGTCCATGCTCGGCAGGCGCAGCAGCGCTTCGTAAAGCGTCGGCACGCCGGCGATGAAGTTGCACTTGTACTTCACGATCTGCTTGGCGTAGCTCTTGGCCGTGAAGCGCGGGATCAGGATGCAGCGGCCGCCCTGCGAGAGCATCGTGTGCACGCACACGCCCAGGCCGAAGCCGTGAAACAGCGGCATCGCCGCGAGCATGCGGTCACCGGGGCGGAACATCGGGTTCGCCGCGATGACCTGCTGGCCGAGGGCGTTGAAATTCTTGTTCGTCAACACGATGCCCTTTGTTGTGCCGGTCGTACCGCCGGAATAGAGGATCACAGCGGGGTCCGCGCCCTCGCGCTTGACCTTATAGGTCTTATAGTAGCAGGAGTGGGAGAGCTTCATGAAGTCCTTCCACATGATGACCGGCGCGTCCTCGGGAATCTTCTCGATCTTGCGTCCCTCGGTGAGCATATAACCCGCCTTGATCGTCGGGGACAGCGCGTCGCGCACGCTTGCGATGATCATGTTCACGACCTTCGTGCGCTCGCGCACCTTTTCAAACTTGTTGTAGAACTGGTCGAGCGTCACCGCCGCCACGCTTTCCGAGGCGTTCAGGTAAAACTCGATTTCCTTCTCTGCCGACAGCGGATGGATCATGTTCGCAATGCCGCCGACGAGGTTGACGGCGTAGAACATATAGATGGCCTGCGGGCAGTTCGGCATGGCAATGGTCACCTTGTCACCCTCGCGCACGCCGATGGTCTTGAGCGCCTTGGCGCACTGCTCGATCTCGCGGATCATCTGGCGGTAGGTCGTCGACTTGCCCATGAACGTAAAGGCAATGCTGTTGGGGTACTTCTTGGCAACGTTTTCCACGGCCTCGAACATCGAGCCGTCGAAATATTCAAGATGCATCGGCACCTCGCCCATGTAATCCTTCCAGGGCGTTCTGACAATGGAATCACTCATATTCTACTTCCTCCGATAGCGGTCGTTCCAAAAGGGTGGGGTGTTCTAACAGATATTTGAAAAGGCGCACGCTCTTTGCGTAATAGTAGCCGTCGGCAATGCGCTCATCCACGGTGAGGCCGAGGTCCACCGTCTCCTGCATTTCGACAAGGCCGTGCTCGTCGTACAGCGGCGTCCACTTCTTTTCGCCGATGATGCAGAACAGCGAGCTCGTGCCCCAGTTCGTCAGGTGGTGGTAGCCGCTTTTGAGATGAATGGAACCGAGGTTGGAGATGAACACCGAACTGTAGTTCGGGTCCTTGCCGATCAGGAAATCGGGGCACCAGCCGTGCTTGTCGAGCCAGCGGATAAATCGCACCGCCGCCTTGGACAAAAAGCGCGGCAGGCTGTTGAGCACATTCATGCTGTTGTCGGTCGTGTTGACCTTCTTCTGCTCGCGGCAGGCCGCAACCTCCTGATGGATCTCCTCGTGGATCGTGTCGATGGTGCTCTCAGGCTTTATCTCCAGCAGAGCCATGGCCTCTTCGCTGCCGTCGGCAAACTCCTTTTTGATGACAAAGCCCGCTGTCACCTTATTGCGCTGATAGTAGTTTTCATTCGCGTAAAAGCGGTTGAGCTTCGGCCGCAAAATGACCGTCTTAACGAGCGCCGTCAAAATCACGTGGAAAAATGTGTACTTGAACGGGATGCCCTCATAGTTTTTCGTCGCAATGTAGTCCTTGATGGGCTCTAAATTCACGCGCTCTGCGATATACGCCTCGTTGTCCGCGCGGTTGGGATAGATGATGCCCATGATAAAGTGCAGCGAATCCACATCCCGCAGCAGTGTTGCGTCGCGCCGGTCGCCCCAGCGTCTTTTCTGTTCTGCCATAAAACCTTCTTCCTTTTCTTTCGGTTTTGCTTCTTTTCCCCCACCCTTCCACAAGTGGGACCCTCTTTAGGGAATAAACCGCTCAAAAATGGCGATCGCGCCCTCGCGCTCCGCCGTCTCCAAGTCTTCTTTCGACCGGATGGTCCAGTAAACGCCCTGCGCGCCGTAGAGCTTACGGCATAAACGCGGCGCCCAGTTTTTCTTATCTTCAAATTTGTAGGCGATAAAATCCGGCTGTGCCATGATGTTGCCCAGCAGGTTCGTCGTCGCAAACGCCATCGGCAGGCTCAAATTGCCGCGGTCTTTCAAAAAGTCGCAGCTCAACTGCCCGCGGATGACCTCTGGCCGGTGCTTTTTCAGCCACGCCACGCACCGCGGGTCGAACGACTCCACGCAGTACTTGACGCCAAATTTGTCGAGTTCCGCCATCGTGCGCTCAGTGAGCTCGGCAAAGTTGTCGCGAAAGCTCTTGACCTCCACAATGAGCGGCAGGCCCGTCCCCGCAAACAGCGCGAGCACATCCTTGAACTGCGGGATGGTCTCCTTCGTCCCGTCCAGCGCGTAGTCCTTGAGCTCGTCCGCGCTCAGGTCTTCGAGATACCCCTCGCGGCCCGTCATACGCTTCACATCGCTGTCGTGGAACACGGCAAGCGTCCCGTCGCGCAGCAGGTGCACGTCGAGCTCCGCGCCGAAGCCCCGCGCGATTGCGCGCGAGAATGCCGGCAGCGAATTTTCGGGAATGCCCGCCTCCTTATCGTAGAGCCCGCGGTGCGCATAGCGGAATTTCCGCAGCGCCGCCATCGACTCCGTCCCGCGACGCGCGCGCAGTAAAACCGCCCACGCGACCGCCAGAATCAGGCAAATTCCGACAACGATCCGTAAAATTTTCATTTTAGATCACTTTTTGTATTCGATTTAGTCCGCATCCATGTCCTCAAACGCCGCAAGGCCAGCCTTGGCCTCCACCTTGCAGTCGCCGTGGCGCACGAAGCACATCGTCACAAAGCTGCAAGCCACGAAGAACGCCGCATACGGGAACAGCATGCTGTAGCTGATGTGCTTCAAAAGCGTGCCCGCCAGAATCGGCGTCACGACCTGCGCCGCCATCGAAAATGTGTAGTAGTAACCCGTGAACTTGCCGATATCGCTGCCCTTGCACATTTCAACGACCATCGGCAGCGAGTTGACGTTGATTGCCGCCCACGCAAGGCCGACGAGCGCAAACACGACAAACATCACGGCGTTGATGTTCTGATAGTGCGTCGTCAAAAAGTACGCCGACGCAAAGCACGCCGCAAGCAGGATAACGCCGCCCTGAATGGTCTTCTTGCGTCCGATCTTCGACGCCAGCTGCCCCACGGGAATGTACGACACGATGGCCCCGCCCGTCGCGACGAGCAAACACGTCGACGCGCCGCCGAGGCCCTGCCCCATCACGCGCCCGACATACGTCGTCCACCACGTCGTCACGCCGTTGTAGCCGATGTACCACAGCGCGATCGAGTTCAGCAGCATCACAAGGCTGCGCTTCACCTCTTTGGGCAACTCCTCACTGCCGTCCGGCTCCTCCTCCACGAGCTGCTGCTCGGGATGCTCGGCCTCGTATTCCTTCTCCGCCGCCGCGAGCTTCGGCTCGTTTGTCGTGAAGTACAGCACGATGACCGAAACCGCCATCAGCACCGACACGACGATAAACAGCGGCTGATAGTTCACATGCGCGGCCCCCGCCGTCTTGCTGTTCGGATACAGCACCGCCGCCACAATAAGATACGAAATGCCGCCGACTGCGCCCATCAGGTTGATGATCGCGTTCGCGCGCGATCTTATAGGCTTGGGTGTCACATCCGGCATCAGCGCCACCGCGGGCGAGCGGTAGGTCCCCAGCGCCACGAGCAGCAACCCCAGCGTGACGACGAACATCGCGAGCTTACCCGTGCTCGCGCCATTTGCGTAGCCGTTGTCAAAAAGCGGCAGCAGATTCATCAGGATCACCGCAGCCGCCGTGCCGCCGAGGATAAACGGCATCCGCCGCCCGATCTTCGTGCTCGTCCGATCACTCAGCGCGCCGAAGAACGGCAGCAAAAACAGCGCCAGCACATTGTCCGCCGCCATGATCGCGCCGGAAATGGTCTCGTCTAAGTGGAACGTGTTCGTCAAGATCAGCGGGATGATGTTGTCGTACATCTGCCAGAACGCGCAGATGGACAAAAACGCCAGCCCCACCAGCACCGTGCGCTTGTGGTCAAGCTTCATAGCCGTTCTCCTTGCAAAGAAAAGTCGATTTCCTTAGAATCACAGTAGAATATCATGTTTTCGCCGAAATAGCAAGCGCCCGTCGCGCCCCACTCTGTCAAATCCCTGTAAAATGCCAATATTCCTTGCCTTTTCGTCCCGTTTTCGCTATAATGGAACAAAAATTGCTAAAAAGGAGCCCCCATGCTGTTTTGGAAGAAGAAAACGCCCCCGCTCGTCCAGTCCTCCGCCTCCGCGTGGCGCGAGCAGTGGCGCGCGATCGTCCCGCCCGAGTGCCGCAACGTCCCCGTCACCGTCGATGGCCGCACCGTCACCGCCTACGTGCAGATCAACCATTTCGTGATGATGCTCCAGGACGGCTTACTCATGGAGGAGCACTTTTTCGACGTCTGCTCCCACTTCCAGCGCGCGGGCTACCATGTCATCTGGCTCATGCGCTGCACGCAGGACATCGAAAACGGCTATTTGAAGCTCAAAAAGCAGCGCGGCGACAAATGCCTCTGGAAGTGGCGCAAGCCCACGACGAACTTCGGCCGCTGGACGTCCGACAACCGCTGCGTGACCATCCTCCTCCAATATAAGCCCGCGCCCGACGGCCCGCTCGAGCACTGCACGGAGCACATTTTGCAGCGCGTCCAGTGGGCGGAGAGCTCGGACGACGCGCAGATGGTCCCCTCGCGCACGGAATTTGCCACCGTCGGCGTCCCCGGCACCCCCGCCGAGCTCGCCAACTGGCTCCGCGGCGGCTTCATGTCGGGCGATTTGTAAAATTTTCAGTTGGTTGCCGTCCTTCGTCCAACAACTCCTTTCATGCTTGACAAGCATGAACCCCCGGTTTTCCGGGGGTTTTATTTTTACTGTTTTTAAGGAGATTGCTATGAAACGGACTACAAACTACGCTCTTCCCACGTGGGAAAAATCGGACTTCATCCAAATGTCGGACTTCAACGACCTGACGCAAAAGACCGACGCGGCGCTCAAAGCCAACGCCGACGCGGCGGCGAGCAAGGCCGACGGCGCGGCGACGAGCGCGGCGCTCGCTGCCCTGGCCAAAAACCTCGGCGTCGTCGGCCACAACGCGCGCGTGACGTGGGGCAGCTACACCGGCGCTGGCACCTACGGCGCGAGCAACCAGAATTCGCTCGAATTCGGCTTCTGCCCCGTGCTGGTGGCCATCACCTGCGACGAGCTGGGCCACTACCCCGCTGCCCCCTCGATTCTGCTGCGCGGGGCGGGCCTCGCACCCACGCTGACGGCGGCAAGCGGCGGCTCGATGGGCGCGGAATACACGGCCCTCCGCCCCACATGGGGCGACAGCGGCGTCAGCTGGTACTCCGAAAAATCCGTTGCCTGCCAGCTCAACGAATCCGGCATCACGTACTTCTATGTTGTCATCGGCTACGACAAAGCCAAAGAAGAGGAATAAAAAACAGCCCCGAGCCTTTCGGCTCGGGGCTGAAACATTATATGATGTTTTTTTAGGTGGTTACGCTAATTACTTAGCAACAACCTGGAACACAGCATAGTAGGGAGTGCCATCAACCGTGATCGACACAGCAATGTAGTTCTGCGCGTTGGTGAAATCGATCTTACCGGTGTTAAGGATATCCCAATTGATCTGCTCAGCCGTAACATCAGCCGTGGAGGTGAAGTTACGATACATAACGCTGGTAGCAGTCACACCAGGATTCAGCATCAGCTGTGCAGCATCAGCATTATCATAGGACAGCTTCTTCACGTTAGCCGCAGCAGTAGCGGTAGCAAGATCGGCATAGCAATCACCGTTGCCGTTGTAAATGACGGTATCACGGTTGCTGAAGTCAATCAGATTGGCAATCAGATCCTTAACGCCAGAACCGGCGACGTCCCAAGTCAGGGTGTACTCGGTCACGCCGTCCTCAGCGGTAACGACCAGAGACTTTTCAGCCTCGGAGGACTTGCGGGTGTAGTTGGAGTTGTAATCCTTAGCCTCGAGCAGCCAAGCGCCTTCCTCGTAGCTGATATAGCTGTGCTTATCAACCGTCAGGACAGTGGCGTTGGAGCTGGCGAGCGTAGCATCCTTGGGCAGAGTGACCTCAGCCTCAAACCGCTTAGTCTCCTCGTTCCAGACGAGATTGACAGTCTTGGAGGTGTCTTTGCTGTCGACAACGTAGGTGTAGGTCAGCTTGGCAGTGATGTCAGAGCTGAGCTTCTCACCAACATAGACGCAGGAAGCGGTCGGGGCAGCCTTGTTGTCGTGGACGACCCAGATGCCCTTGGTCTCAACGTCCTTGGCCTTGAGGTCAGCGATCGTACCGACAGTACCGTCAGCAAGGACGACCTTGGTGTCGGTATCGTCGAGATAGTAGGCCTCGTCAGAGGTGATGATACGCTTGCCGCTCAGCTCAGCACCGCCGGTCACATAGTCGACATAGACCTTATCGGTGCTGTCGATGGTGCCGTCAGTTGCCTCGTTGATCAGGTCGATGTCGATAATCTCGCCATAGGTGTCGTGGGCAGTGTTGGTGTCGATGGTCACCTTGTAGAGCATGTTCTGACCGTCGGACAGAGCCTTGATGATATCCTCATCGGAGGTGTAGACAGTAGCTTCCTTACCGTCGAGGATGACCTTCATGCCATAGTTGTCGCCATCGGTGTACTTGGTCTCGATGGTGTACAGCAGGTGAGAGTTCAGCTCAGCGGGGGTGTACTCGGTGATGTAGACATAGTCCACAACATTCTTGCTGTCCTTCTCGCTGAACATGACGTCGATGGTACCGTCAGCCATCTTGGACAGCTTGTCGGTGCCGGTGAAGGCCGCGTACTCATAGTTGCCCTTGGCATCCTCGGTACGGACGATGAACTGGGTATCGTCGGTCACGAAGACCTTCTTGTTCGTATTGTAGATGATAGCGCCGGTCTTGACGTTCAGGGTGGCCTTCTCAACGGCGCTGACATAGTCAATGCCCTTCAGGTTCACGCTGTCGTCATCGTTGGTCTCAACGCTGTACAGAGCGAGACCGAGGTAATAGGTGTTGCTGCCGTCGTCTTCGCCGACCTGAGCATACGCCTTGGAGCCATCAACTTCAAAGCCGTTGTTGCGGTTGTCGCGCAGGTAGGGCACAGCGCCTTCCTGAGCCTTAACCCACTTGTAGTGAGCGTCTTTCTCAGTGGAAGCAGCGGAATCGAAGCCGTCGATCTTGTTGACGGTCACGGTCTTTTCGGTGGCACTGCCATCGAAGGTGATCAGGGTAGCCTCAGCGTGGCCGTTCTTGCCGGTGCCGACCCAGGTCAGGTCCTTGAGAACAGCATAGCTGCTGCGGTCGAGACCAACGGAACCGATCACGTTGCCGAACTGATCGAAGAACCAGGTGTACTTGACATCCTTGGTCTTGCCAGCCTCGTTCAGAACGAGCATAACAGCATCGTCATACTCCTTGCCGTCGAGGGTGTGCTGGTTGGCATTGCGCCAAATGGTGGTCTGAGCCGCGACAACGGAGTCAGCAGCGCCGACGACCTCAACGTAGTTCTGCTTGCCCTTCAGGCCGACGAACTCGACGTTGTTAGCCTTGGCCTCGTTGACGTTGACAAGAACGTAAGCGTCCTTGGCATAGTCATTGCCCTCGGCATAGATGGGGGACTCGAACTTCGCACCGGAGGGAGCGAAAGCGGTCATCTTGATGTAGTCGTCCTGAGTGACGTGACCGCCCTTATCGGTCTCTTCCTCGACAACCTTGTCAACCTGAGCAAGATAGGTGTCGATGATGACCAGACGGTAGCCGTCCTTGACCTCATAGAACTCGATCTGCTCGCCCTGAGCGCCGACCATAGCCTTGGTAGCGGTGGCCTTGTAGGTCTCAGCAGCGGTGCTCTTCACGCCGTTGGTGTAGGTCTCAACGATCTTGGCGGAAGTCTTCTCGCCGAGAGCGCTGCAGATGTCGCACTGAGCGGTGGCAACATTGTAGGAAGCGTCCGGAGTGGCAACAACCTCAGCATAGGTCTTGCTGGTCTTGGTGTTGTACCACTTGGTGGAGGGACGGCCCCACTTATCCTCGGAATCCTTGGAATCGAGGTTGAAGTTCTTCTTGGCCAGAGTGTTCTGAGCGATGTTCGCAACCTTGTCAGTCACATAACCGAAAGCGGGGGTGTAGGTGACCATGGGCTGCTGAATAGCACGGAACAGGATCTCAGCAACCAGCTCACGGGTAGCGGGAGCGCCGAGGTTGGTGGTCTTGGCAACGTTCTTCAGAACGCCGAGCTGCTCGGCATACTTGGCAACGTTCAGGGACCAGTCAGCGCCGGAGAACTCACCGTTCTTGTCGTAGCCGACAGCACGGAGGATCATCGCGAGGACCTCGTAGCCGGTCACGTTGCCGGACGGCTTGAAGGTGCCATCGGGATAACCCTTGACGAGCTCAGCGTTGGCGCAGTAGCCGATGTAGCCGGCAGCCCAACCGGCACCGGTCATGTCGCTGAACTTGTTGTAGGTGGAGTACAGACCGGACTTGTCGTTCTTGGCGACGTCGCCGGTGTAGATACGATAGATGATCGTAGCCACTTCTGCACGGGTGATGTTGCCCTGGGGCTTGAAGGAACCATCTTCATAACCCTTGAACACATCCATGCCATTCAGAACGGCAACGGCCTCAGCGTAATCAGCGCTGACGTCCTTGTCATCCTTGAAGGCACTGGCGCTGACGGCCAGAGACAGAGTCATGACCAGAGCCAGCACCATTGCGAGTAACTTTTTCATAGATGTTACTCTCCTTTCATAAATTTCCATCCCCTTGAGGCCGAACACCCGCCGTCTCTCCCGCTTTCCCGTGGTTGCTGCCAAAATTTGCAAATCCTTAAATTATTGCAAAAACAATTGAAAATAAGAAAAATTCAGCAGAATCAAGGCGAAATCGTTCAATTCGGTGGATATCGCATCCCCTTAGGATTTTCGCCTTTCCTTGTATTTCAGTGCTTTGCGGGCTTATCGTGGTAGCGGTTTGGTAGCGGTCCGAAAATTTAAAGTGCGTTTTTTCCTGTGATACCAACGGTTTGCAGAATCGCTACCATGGTAGCGCACCCGTTTCGCTTAAAAAAAGACGGCGCAGAAAATCTGCGCCGTTAACGGAAATTTATGATGGAATTTTTGAAATTTTACACGTTGAAGCGGAAATAGATCATGTCGCCATCCTTGACGACGTACTCCTTGCCCTCGCTGCGCAGCAATCCCTTTTCCTTTGCCGCCGCGACGCTGCCGCAGCGGATCATGTCGTCGAAATTGATCGTTTCGGCGCGGATGAAGCCGCGCTCGATGTCGGAGTGGATCTTGCCCGCGGCCTGCGGGGCCTTGGTGCCGTTTTTGATCGTCCAAGCCCTGCACTCGTCCTCGCCGTAGGTCAGGAACGAGATGAGGCCGAGCAGCGCGTAGGAGCACTTGATCAGGCGGTCGAGGCCGGATTCCTCGATGCCGAGGTCCTCGAGGAACATCGCGCGGTCGTCGCCGTCCAGCTCGGCAATGTCCTGCTCGAGTTTGGCGCAAATCGGCAAAACCTGCGCGCCCTCCTTGTCGGCGAGCTCCTTGACCTGCTGGAGGTACTGGTTGCCGTCCTGATTCGCAAAGCCGCCCTCGTCCATGTTCGCGGCGTAGATGATGGGCTTGAGGCTGAGTAGATCGGCGGTCGCGATGAGCTCAGCGTCGTCGGATGAAACCTCGAACGTGCGCGCGCTCTTGCCCGCGTCGAGGTGCTTTGCGAGGTCGGAGAAGAGCTCGACCTCGTGCAGGAACTTCTTGTCGCCCTTGGCCATCTTCGTCGCCTTTTCCACACGGCGGTTGACCATCTCAAGGTCAGCCATGATGAGCTCCAGGTCGATGGTCTCAATGTCGCCGAGGGGATCGACGGGGACGTTCGTGCTTGCGTCGGCCACGACGTGCATGATGTTTTCATCGTCAAAGCAGCGCACAACGTGCACGATGGCGTCCGTGCGGCGGATGTTCTCGAGGAACTTGTTGCCGAGGCCCGCGCCCTGGCTCGCGCCCTTGACGAGGCCCGCGATGTCGACAAATTCGATGACGGCGGGAGTCTTCTTCTTGGGGTGGTACATCTCGGCGAGCTTATCGAGGCGCTCATCGGGAACGGCCACCATGCCGACGTTCGGCTCAATGGTGCAGAAGGGGTAGTTGGCGCTTTCCGCGTCCGCGTTGGTGATCGCGTTGAAGAGAGTGGACTTGCCGACATTCGGCAGTCCGACGATACCTAATTTCATAGTTTTCTCTATCTCCTTATTTTTCAAGGGTTTTCGGCACTTGAACGGCGCTTACTGTACCATTACTGTACCATTTTGGTTTTGCTGCACTTTTTCAAATTGTAATACGGCTTTTGACATGGAATCATTCGTCACATGAACATACCGATCCATTGTTGTTTTGATGCTGGCATGACCCAGCAGTTTTTGCAGCACCTTCGGCTGCATACCGCTTTCGATTGCTCTTGTAGCATAGGTATGTCGCAGGGCGTGCATACAAAAGTGTTTGATTCCTGCTTCGTCGCAGAGCTTATATAAGTGGGTATCGTAGGAACTGTTCTTTGCTGGCTCGCCTGTTCGCCAGTTGATAAAAACAAGGTCACGCATGGACAAGCTCGCCTTTTCCCCAGTATGCCGATCCAAATAATCCAATGTCAGTGACAGGATATCCGTTTCCTTGCGCTCAGGAACCCGTGCGTGAACCTTTTCCAAAATCTCGTATGCGCGGTTTGTGAGCGGGATCGTTCGGTAGCTCTGCTGCGTTTTAGGCGGTCCAGCCCGCCATTCGCCTTGCTCATGTCGATACTCCAACGTCTTATTGACTGTCAAAGTGCGCTTCTTCCAATCAACCGAATCCCATGTCAGTCCAATTAGTTCACCAGTCCGAAGTCCCGTCTCCAATATCAGCGCATATTGATAATAGTTGTGAGACTTTTTAGCGACTGCTAAGAATTTTTGCTGTTCCTCCACCGTTAGAAACTTGATATCATTCACCGCCCGAGTCGGTTTTGTAAACCGCACTCCATCCATCGGGTGCTTTTGAATCATGTCGTTCATAACTGCAGAGCGAAGCATTGTTCCCATTGCGATATAGGTTTGCCGGATGGTTGAGCCAGCGTATTTCTCCTCCATCTGATTTAAGACCATCTTGCAGTGCATAGGCTTGACATCTGCAAGCTGCATGCCACCAATAAGCGGCTTCACGTTATATTCATAACGCTCACGGTAATTTCTGCGAGTATTGGGAGCCAGATCCCCAACGATATGAACGATCCAAAACTCAAACCACGCATCTACCGTCATATCTGGCGGAACAAATATATTTTCGTGCTTATCTGCATACTTGGCATCGTCCAGCCAATTTCGTGCTTCCGGAAGTGAGGAGAAGCACTTGACCTGGCGCTTCCCGGTTTTGGTCACAAATCTTGCGCTATATAAGCTGTCCTTTCTTTGGCAGATGCCCTCGTCACATTCTTTGCCTCGCAAACTCTTGCCCATTTAGAGCCTCCTTTCTCAAAAAGAGAAAAAAGCCCTATGCAACAATGTGATTGTAGCACACGAGCTTTCTTTTCTCAATAGTGAAATTACCGTCAAAACATCAACTTATGGCTGATATATTGCTCGAACTCCCTGCGTTTGACCAGCTTTTTGGACCCAACATAGAGAACAAACGGGCAATTCGGACTGCGCAGCATACTCTCGATCTTGTTGATCCCAATGTTGCTGTATGCTGCGGCTTCCTTAATCGTCAGCGTCATTTTGAGATGGATCGGCACTTGCAATTCCTCGACCATACTGTTACCACCTGTGTGTTACATTCCGGACTGTTGACTTAGAAACGTAGCATTTGGGGAAAGTAAGAGTTCGTCTGAGCTATCATCTCTTTCCGTATCCAAGTCCAGCAGCTATTTGTCTGGGATCGTGATCAGATTGGGTCCTGTGTTGCAGATCCGTTTTACAACATCTGCCTGGCACGAAAACAATGCGCCTCTATCCAGTTCTGCCCGCATTTGCTTCCCCTTTTTCAAGGCATACGCCTCCGAAAGCAGCTCCAGACTGAACAGATACAGCGGAAGCATAGATGCTTTGCAAATGCCGTTTTGCTGCAAGTACCGCTGAAACTGATACAGCGCCATTTCATCCAGCGCCAGCTTCATCAGCCGCAGGCCCATCTCATCGACGGTGAAATAATGAAAGCTGCTGTTCTTGCTGAAATGGATCAGACGGCTACGCGGGTTTACCCCTTGAGCCATTTTTGCGTCCTTTTGTGGAAGAATGAAATTCTTCCTTCCGTCGCTCTCCATGGCCATGCAGAAATAGAGAAACCGGCTGCCGGTGCGGAGTGCGTGGAACTGCTTGGAGAGGAGCAGTGAGTTTTCAACCTGAATGAATCGTTTTTCTTTGTTATCCACCTTGGCGGATAAGGCCGGTACAATCGTAGGTCCGTGTTTTCGTTTGCTCAAATCAAACTCCTTCATTCGTGTGAGAATAGGGGGTGGATGTCTCATCCTTTCGTAATAAATGTAGAAAACCGGCCCTGTTTGACCACCCATTCAAGGCAGAAAAAATTACACTCAATGTAAACTTTCGTAAACACAGAATGGTCTGAATCTACATTAGGTCTACACTGAGTGTAATGCTTGTGAGTATGTTTACTTATTCCAACATTAAGCGTAGTGCGGCATCGAATGGGTATCTTCCGGTACACAGCCGAGAAAGGCGACTCTTTTTGCAAATCGGTCGCGGAACAGTTCTCCGGCAGGATCTGCGCCGCATGCTCAGCTGCCAATATCCAGCTCGTAGGTGCAGAGGTAGAACAGGAACGACGTCATCTGGTAGCGGCTGATGCGGGTGCCAGCGGATGCCAGCAGCTCGTCAAGGTTGCTGTCCCGGGTGGTGATGTCCCTCTCATCGCACCAGAGCATCGCTTTGGCTGCCTCCCTGTTGAGATCGGGGTTATCTCGAAGGAGCTGCCGGAGCTGCGTCTGATCCACGCCGGTATCAACGCCTGCCATGATCGCGTAGCGGCGAATCAGTACGCATGCCGTCTGATAGTCCACCTTGTCATCGTATTCGGTATTGGGATCATTTTGCCGGAGCAGTCTTGTCTGATAGGCCCAGCACACGGCATTATAATAGGGATGGGCCGCGTTGAATTCCTCGTTTTCGTAGTCAGCCGGAAGGGCGGTGTTGTCCGTTTCCGGCCGACCCGCGATGCGGTAGAGCACATCGACAAACTCACCCAGTCTTGCCGTGGCCTTGCCGCCGAAGGTGTCCGGCGCTTCCGGCTCCACATAGCCCTTGCGGTACATATAGAGGACGCTGGCCTGATTGAAAATGCTCTTGATGTCCGTGAATACCACCGTGTCTGCAAGGGTCCCGCCGCTGGACTCTTTGGAAAAGACGTGGGCGTAGTAATCGCTGTTGAGAATGTTGCCGGAGAGCTGGAACCGGCTGTCCACATAGAGCCGGTAGGCTTCCGCCAGCTTGCCGGAGACTGTGGTATTCTCGTCGGCGGGGATCACGGTTTCCGTACCGGCGTCATAGCGGAAGGCCTTCGTCAGAAAGGACTTATCCGACAGCACCGCTACATGGAGGCCGCTGGAGAGTACATCGGTGCCCGCCAGCAGACGGGAATCGTAGTCCACGCCGAAGAGGTTCAGCAGTGTCGGCAAGATGTCCGCCGTGGAGCAGTATTCATCCACTACGATGTTCTCTGAAAGGCCGGGAACATAGCAGATGAAGCTGTTGCGGTACTTCTCAAAGGTGGTGTCCAGCGTCTGCCCGGCCAGCTCGTTGTACTCGTCTTCGGTCAGGCCGTAAGGGTAGTGGTCGTTGGTCAGGGCGATGCAGGTCTTGTCGGCAACGCCAGCTTCCTCCAGCCGCTGCATCAGGTACTCCAGCGCATACTCCAGTTCCAGATTACAGGCAATGTACGCCTTCACCGGCTCGGAATAGGGCAGATCCTTCACCGCGTCGCGGTTTTTGGCGCTCATGGCGTTGTCCCAGTTGTACTGGTAGTGACCGCTGAAGGTCATGTAATAGGCGTGGAAGGGTTCTCCGCTGTTGATGTAGTCGTCTACGGAGGCCTCCATCATCTCCAGATCGGAGGAGGGCCAGTCGATCTTCATGGCCAGACCGGAATCCGCCGCCTTGAACGTGTAGCCCATGTTGGCGTGGGTGATATTTCGGTTGTAGAAATCTCCAATGTAGTCGTGATAGGCCCAGGCCTGATAGCCCATGCCCTTGAGCGCATTGCCCAGGCAGAACGGCAGATAGTTGGTGCCCGCCACATTGAAGCTGGAATCCGTCTTCGTGCGGGACATATCCGGATAAAGCCCCATGCACATGGTGTATTCGCCGTTGGTGGTGACGGACTGGAACGTGCCATAGTAATTTTCAAAGAGAATACCCGTATGGCTCAGCTTGTAGAGCGTCGGCGTCAGCTCCTCGCTGATAAACCACGGGCAGAAGCTCTCGGCGCAGATGGTGATGAGGTTATAGTCCTTAAGAAGTCCTGTGTAGTTGTTTTGCGGGTGGGTGTTGCATTTGATAGATACTCGTCTGTGGCCTTGAGAATATCGCTGTCGGTACTGTCTGCAAGAGCCGTAAAATCGATGCTTTCGATCACGTTATAGGAGTTGCTGCTGTATGTCCGCGGAACATCGCTTATATTCAAGGACGACGGCGTGATCATAATACTGCCGCTGCCGCTGAAGAGCATGTATCGAAGCTCCTGCGCCGTGGTGGCCAGCATACCGATTTTTTTATAACTGCTGTCGGTGGAGGTGTTCACATTGGTGAAGGTACGATAGACGGAAAAGGCGTTGTCCCGTCCAACATACATGAGTCCCGTGACCGTCAGCAGCAGTGCGAGGAGCACGGCAAAGGAGGCCAGTGCCTGCTTCCAGCGCAGCCGCAGCTTCAGAGCCTGCGCCCTCCGCAAGATAAGGCAAAGGATCACGGCAATCAGCGGCAGCAGGAGGAGCAGGATCTTCAGCAGATTTTGGCGGATCCCATAGAGAAGCTGCGAGTTGAAATTGACGACCACATTTCCGCCCATGCCGATCTGGCTGACGGGCATGAAATCTCCGAAGATGCAGTGATAGACCAGCTGCACCTCGGCCAGCAGCACCTGTGCCGCGACCAGGAGAACCCCTGTGATCTGGCGCAGAACCTTTGGCAGGCTTGAGACTACCAGCGTGCAGAGTGCGCCACCCAGCAGGCCAAACAGGACAGGATATCCCGCGTACCGGTCCATCGAGCCGAATACGCACAGATGCAGGCACAGCTCCACATAAACGCCGGTCAGGCAGAACAGCAGGAGATTTTTGCGCCACGTATTCCAAAGGCCATGGCTCATGGGCACTGCCGCTTCAGCAGCAGTGCCAGAGCCTTGATTTGTATTTGTCATGGATACATCGGATGTTTTTTCTTTGAGCATATTAGTTCTCCCGTTGGGGCTTTTTTAAAAAGCTTCGTAGAATTTTAGCTGAATATGACAGACAGAGAGCTTATCTTAGAACAAATATTGAAAAAAGGCAAGGGTTCCTGTAAAAAATTAGGAAAGATTTACAGGTCACGCGGAGAATTCTATGCACCAAAGTCTGTCAACCGCAGCTTTGCAGCCCGTCTCTGGGCTGCAAATAAGGACTCTGCACCTGAAAATTTTACAAGATACATACAGACACATTGCAAAAGCTGTGCTATACTGTACGGAAAATTGAGAGTACCATCGTTTCAAGGAGGTGTGTGATGTGACGGAGACTGTGTTTCGCTTAAAGCAGCATTTGACTTCTTTTCAAATTATGATCCTCGGCTTTGCGGGCGTGATTCTATTGGGGGCGTTGGTGCTGATGCTGCCTATCGCCACAGTACAGCGGGTCTGGACGCCGTTTCATGAGGCGCTGTTCACCTCCACCTCCGCTGTCTGCGTGACGGGGCTGGTGGTGCAGGATACCGGCAGTTACTGGTCCGCCTTCGGTCAAACAGTCATATTGTTGCTGATCCAGATTGGCGGGCTGGGGGTGATCACCGGTGCGGTGACGTTCCTGATGCTCGCCGGACGGAATATTACGCTCAAGGAGCGCAGCGCCATGCAGGACGCCATCTCCGCCCCTGCGGTGGGCGGCATCGTGCGCCTGACGAGATTTATCCTCAAGGGGACCTTTCTGGTCGAGCTGCTGGGCGCGCTGGCGCTGCTGCCAGCCTTTTACCGGGACTATGGACTGCGGGGCGTATGGATGTCCGTTTTCCATTCCGTTTCCGCTTTCTGCAATGCGGGCTTCGATATTCTGGGGCGGACGGATTCCCTCTACCCCTCGCTGACGGCGTATGCCGCAGACCCGCTGGTCAACATCGTGATCATGCTGCTGATCATCGTGGGCGGCATCGGCTTTCTAACGTGGGACGATGTCTGTACGCACGGTCTGCACCTGCGGCGTTACCGGATGCAGAGCAAGGTCATTCTGAGCGCCACGGCCCTGCTGATCGCGCTCCCGGCAGTCCTCTTTTTCTTGACGGATTTTGCGGACCTGCCGCTAGGAGAGCGGATATTGGCCTCCCTTTTTCAGTCGGTCACGCCGCGGACGGCCGGCTATAACACAGTGGATCTGACGGAGATGACGGATGCCTCTCAGGCGGTCACCATTTTGCTGATGCTCACCGGCGGAGCACCCGGCTCCACGGCGGGCGGCATGAAGGTCACAACGCTGGCCGTCCTGATCGCCAACGCCGTTGCCGCCTTCCGCAGGCGGGAGGATCTGCAGATCTTCCACCGCAGATTGGAACACTCCGCCGTCCGCAACGCCGCCGCCATTCTGCTGCTGTATCTGGGGCTGACCTTTGCGGGCGCGGCGGTCATCAGCACAGCGGAGGAGCTTCCCCTCGGTGCCTGTCTCTATGAAACAGCGTCCGCCGCCGGTACGGTGGGCCTGACGCTGGGGCTGACGCCGCAGCTGGGAGTCCTGTCGCAGAGCATTCTCATCCTGCTGATGTATTTCGGGCGCGTCGGCGGATTGACCTTGATCTACGCCGCATTCTCCGGGCATGATCTGACTTACGCCCGCTATCCGCAGGAGAAAATTACCGTAGGCTGAAAGGAGCACACGATGAAAACGGTATTATTGATCGGACTGGGCCGCTTCGGGCGGCATCTTGCCATGCAGCTCAATGAGCTGGGCCATCAGGTGATGGCAGTAGACAGGGACGAGGAGCGCGTCAACGAGTGTATGTCCTTTGTCACCAACGCGCAGATCGGCGACAGCACCCGTGTGGACTTTCTGCGCTCGCTGGGCGTGAGCAATTACGATGTCTGCTATGTCACCATCAGCGGAAATTTTCAGAATTCGCTGGAGACGACGTCGCTGCTCAAGGAGCTGGGAGCAAAATATGTGGTATCCCGCGCTGAGCGGGATGTGCAGGCGAAATTTCTGCTGCGCAACGGCGCGGACGCGGTCGCCTACCCGGAAAAGCAGCTGGCGAAGTGGGCGGCCATCCGCTATACCTCCGACCATATTTTCAGCTACATTGAGCTGGACGAGCAGCACGCCATTATCGAGGTTGCCGTGCCGGAGGGTTGGCAGGGCCGCAGCATCGGCGAGCTGGAAATCCGCAGGCGCTATGGCGTCAATATCCTCGGCGTAAAGCGGAACGGCAAAACCGATGTGAACATCTCACCGGAAACTGTGCTGGACGCTGATATGACGCTGCTGGTGCTGGGGGAAAACCAAGAACTTAAGAAGCACTTCCGGCTGTAAAGCAACATAGAGTCTTGCACGTATAAGGGCTTGATGCACCGGAGGGGCATTTCAACAAAAGCGCACAGGTTTGCGGAGGAGGATTCCGCGTTGCGCAAAAACAGCAAAAAATGAGGGAGGACGGCTCTGTCCTCCCTCATTTTTGCCTGCGCTTTCACCGTCCTCCTCGGTCAGCTGTTTTTCCAGTGCGGTCTGTCTGGCCAGGATGGCATTGACCTTGTCGTAGAGGTCCTCGATCATGATCTCCGTTTTGAGGTTGACCTTATAATCGTTCTCTGCACGGCGGCGGCCCTTTTCTTCCTGTCGGTTCTGGCTCATCATGATGAGCGGCGCTTGAATGGCCGCCACGCAGGAGAGCACCAGATTGAGCAGGATGAAGGGGTACGGGTCGAATGCCGGGAGTTTTTACGTAATGGTGCCGCTTTAGCTATCGTCCTTTCGTCACGATTGCCGGCATGAGCCATAAGCGCCCTTACCGTACAGAAATGACCGCCACCCCGGCGAGCAGCAGCTCTCCTTGGGATGGCGGTCACTATTTTTGATGTGTGCAGATCAGGGACGATCACTGCGCAGTGCATCGTGTATCCGCTCGACCAGCGCCCGTGCCGTAAAAGGCTTTGGGAGCACAAAGCTTGCGCCCAAACGGTATGCCTCCTCTATGACTTTGTGCGTCGGCAGAGATGGCACTCCCTTAGTGCGTGTCACACTCCTGTTGGAGCGGGCAATGAACAGGCCGTTGCATAGAGCCTTTCTCAAATAACAAATCGACTGTACCACTACTGTACCAAACCGGAATGGAGCCTTATGGTGCGGCATTGAGTTTTATGACGCTCAAACCCCAAAGCGCCTTGAAGCTGTGGACTTTTATGGACCTTTGCCGATTTTTGAAGACTTATGAAATCAGGTCCATTTCTTTCGATACCTAATTTCATAAAAAGCAAACTCCTTTGCTGTATTTTCGGCATAATATTGTACCATTGCCGCGTGGAAAGTGCAAGCGCGATTCGCAAAAAGGGTAAAAGGCGGGAAATTTCCGCCGCACGCTGTGATTTTTCGGAAAAGCTTTGCCCGCCGTATCCCCCACCCGGCTTGTGGCGGGCGGGAATTTCCCCTATACTACAAACTGTCATATTTTTCGCTGCATCCGGCGATGCGGCGTTTCCCAATTTTTCCCCAAAGGAGTTTCCCATGAAAAAAGCGCTGACTCTTCTGCTGTCCCTCGCGATGCTCTTCTCCCTCGCCGCCTGCGGGCAGAGCGGCGGCGATTCGACCGGCGACGCGCCGTCTACGCTCGTCTACGGCTCTGCCGGCTACACGCGCATCGATCCCGCGATGGACGAGCACTGCGAGATCAACCTGCTGCTCTTCAACGGCCTGACCGCGCACGACGGCAATGACCAGATCGTTCCCGCCCTCGCCGAGCGCTGGGACTATGACGAGGCGAACTGCACCTATACTTTCTACCTGCGCGAGGGGGTGAAGTGGCACGACGGCGAGCCGTTCACGGCGCGGGACGTCAAATTTACGATCGAAGCCATCATGGACCCCGACAACGGCTCGGAAAACGCGCCGAATTACGAGGATGTACAGGAGATCACCGTGCTCGACGACCACACCGTCTCGTTCCGCCTCGCTGAGCCGAACGCCGCGTTTCTGGAGTACATGACGATGGCGATCCTGCCGCAGCATTTGCTCGAGGGCGAGGACATGCAGGAATCCGCCTTTTTCCGCGCCCCCGTCGGCACGGGGCCCTACAAGCTCGAAAGCTGGGACGCCGGGCAGTCCATCGTGCTCGTGCGCAACGAGGACTATTTCTTGGGCGAGCCGAACATCGAGCGCGTCATCTTCAAGATCGTACCCGACGACAATGCGCAGGCGATGCAGCTCGAGTCCGGCGAGATCGACCTTGCGCTGCTCGACCCGAAAAACGCGCAGAACTTCGCGGGCAAGGACGGCTACACCTGCTACGACATGACCACCGCGGACTACCGCGGCATCCTCTTCAACTTCAACAACCCCTACTGGACAGAAAACCGCGACATCATCCCCGCCGTCTGCTACGCCATCGACCGTCAGGCCATCGTCGACTCGGTGCTGCTCGGGCAGGGCATGGCGGCGTACAGCCCGCTCCAGCGCAACGTCTACAACGACGAGACCGTGAACCACTACGACTACGATCCCGCAAAAGCGAAAGAAATTCTCGAATCCGTCGGCTGCACGATGGGCGAAAGTGGCTACTACGAGCGAAACGGCGAGGAGATCGGTTTTGTCATCAGCGTCATGTCCGGCGAGCAGGACCGCATCGACATCGCGCAGGCCACGGCGCAGCAGCTTAGAGAAGTTGGCATCCACTGCACGGTGGACATCCCCGCGCAGATGGACTGGAGCGGCCAGATGGCGTGTCTCATCGGCTGGGGCAGCCCGTTTGACGCCGACGACCACACCTACAAGGTCTTCGGCACGGACAAGGGCGCGAACTACTCGGGCTACTCGAACGCGCTGGTGGACGAATCTCTGACGCTCGCGCGCCAGAGCAGCGACGACGCCGTCCGCAAAGAGTATTACAGCAAATTCCTGCACGCGCTTGCGGACGATCCAGCCTACGCCTTTATCTGCTACATCGACGCGAACTATGTCGCCAAATCCACCGTCCACGGCATCGATGCGGACACGGTGCTTGGGCATCACGGCGTCGGCATTTTCTGGAACATTCAAGACTGGACGATCGGCGAGTAAACGCCGTTGACATCTTTGACGAGGGGCTGGCTTCAGCCCCTTTGTCTTGCATAAAGAGGGCATTTTTCATGGCAGATTTATTGAACGTCGAGCACCTTTCCGTCAGCTTTTTCACCCCCGCGGGCGAGGTGCAGGCGGTGCGCGACGTGAGCTTTTCGCTGAAAGCGGGCGAGGTGCTCGCCATCGTCGGCGAATCGGGCTGCGGCAAGAGCGTACTGTGCAAGAGCATCCTGCGCCTTCTGCCGCAGACGGCAAAAATCAAGTCTGGCAAGATCATCGTAGACGGCACGGACATTACGGCTTATCGCGAGCGCGAGATGACGGCGCTGCGCGGTTCGCTCTTTTCCATGGTGTTCCAGGACCCGATGACCGCGCTTGATCCGACGATGACGATCGGCGTGCAGATCGCCGAGGCGGTGCTCGCGCACAAACCAAAGCTCGAAAAAAGCGCCGTAAGAGCACGCGTGATCGAACTGCTTGAGCTTGTCGGCATCGACCGCGCGCAAGAGCGCATGGCACTCTATCCCCACAACTTTTCCGGTGGGATGCGCCAGCGCGTGGTGCTGGCCATCGCGCTTGCGGGGAATCCGCACATTTTATTTGCCGACGAGCCGACGACCGCGCTGGATGTGACCATTCAAGCGCAGATCTTAGATCTGCTGCGCGACGTGCAGCAAAAGCTCGGCACGGCGGCGGTGTTTGTCACGCACGACCTCGGCGTCGTCGCGCGCGTCGCCGACCGCGTGGCCGTGATGTACGCGGGCAAGATCGTCGAGACTGGCACGGCGGAGGAGATCTTCTACGACCCGCGCCACCCCTATACGTGGGGGCTGCTGCGCTCGCTGCCCGCGCTCTCGCGCGGAAAGGAGACGCTGCCGAGCATCCCCGGCATACCGCCGACGCTCATCGACCCGCCGCAAGGCGACGCCTTTGCCAGCCGCAATGAGTACGCCCTCGCCATCGACTACGAGGAAGCGCCGCCGATGTTCCGCGTCAGCGACACGCACTATGCCGCAACGTGGCTGCTCGACGAACGCGCGCCGAGGATCACGCCGCCGGTGGGAGGTGCGCGATGACAAAACATGACATTCTGCTCGATGTGCAGCACGTGAGCCACGTCTTCCCGCTGACGAAGCAGGTCTCCGTCAAGGCGCTGGACGACATCTCGTTTCAGATTCGCCGCGGGGAGATTTTCGGCCTCGTCGGCGAGTCCGGCTCGGGCAAGTCGACGGCCGCGCGCTGCGCGATGAGCATTTTGCAGCCGAGCGGCGGACGCATTTTTTATAATGGCGTCGACCTCTGTGACAGGGCCGCCTGCCGCGCGAACAAAAAAATGCTGCAAACCACACGCCAGATGATCTTTCAGGACTCTGCCTCGAGCCTTGACCCGCACATGACGGTCTGCGATAGTATCACCGAGCCCATGCGCATCCATCGCATCGCCCCGCCGCGCGGCACATACCGCAAGGAGGCCGAGCTCCAGATGTATTATGTCGGCCTTGACAAAACCTATCTCGACAAGTACCCGTCCGAGCTCTCCGGTGGGCAGCGCCAGCGCGTCGCCATTGCACGGGCGCTGTGCATGGAGCCGGAGCTTCTGGTGGCGGACGAACCGATCGCGTCGCTGGATGTGTCCATTCAGGCACAGATCGTCAACCTGTTTCGCCACTTGCAGCGCGAGCACGGCTTTTCGTTTCTCTTCATCGCGCATGACCTTGCGATGGTGGAATTCCTCTGTGACCGCGTCGGCGTACTGTACCACGGCAAACTTGTCGAGGTCGCGCCCGTGCGCGCGCTTTACGACCATCCGCTCCACCCCTACACCAAGGCGCTGCTCGCGGCTATGCCGGTTCCTGACCCGCGCATAGAACGAACCCGCGTATTGCCGGACTTCTCGCCCGGGCAGTTCCCGCTGATGGGCGAGCTTGTCGAGGTCGAGCCGGAGCATTTCGCTTTGCAGGAAGGGGGCGCGCAATGAAAAAGCCATCGAAGATCCTGTATTTCGGCAAAAAGGCACTGGCGTTTCTTCTGAGCGTTCTTGTTCTGTCGCTCGCGGTGTTCTATGTCTCACGCCTCGCCCCGGGCGACCCGCTCGTCTCCTACTACGGTGACCGTGCAGAGAAGCTGACGCCGCAGGAGCGCGCGCAGGCGGAGGAAAAGCTCGGCCTCGACGAGCCTATCTTCACGCAGTATGTTCGCTGGGCGCAGAACGCCCTGCACGGGGATTTCGGCATCTCGTATAAGTACAAAATGCCCGCGGCAGAGGTCATCGCAAGCCGCGCGGGCAACACACTCCTTCTCGGCGGCATCGGTTTTGTGCTCATTTTCACGCTCTCACTCCTGCTTGGGATGCTCTGCGCGCGGCGGGAAGGAACGATTTTCGACCGCGCGGTCTGCAAGCTCGGCACCATCACGAGCTGCATTCCGGAATTCTGGCTGTCGCTGCTGCTCATTCTGATCTTCGCCATCGAGCTGCGCGTGCTGCCGAGCTCCGGGGCCTACTCCATCGGGCAGCAAAATAACATTGCCGACCGCGCCGCGCATCTCATCCTGCCGCTTGCGGTCGTGGTGCTCGGGCACCTGTGGTACTATGCCTACATGATCCGAAACAGGCTTCTTGACGAAATGCGCGCGGACTATGTGCTGCTTGCCAAGGCCAAGGGGCTAACGCGCCGCGCTGTGATGCTGCGCCACTGTCTTCGAAACACGATGCCAACGTACTTAAGCATCATGGCGATCTCCGTCCCGCACGTGCTGGGCGGGACGTACATCGTCGAGACTGTTTTTCCTACCCCGGCCTCGGCACGCTGGCCTATGAAAGCGCGCGATACAAGGACTACAACCTGCTGATGCTGCTGAGCCTGCTCTCCGGCGCGCTCGTCATTCTGTGCAGCATCATCGCCCAGACGATCAACGAGCAGATCGACCCGCGCATCCGCGCCGAGCAGGCCGTGCGGGAAGCGGAGGTGCAACCATGAACGACCGCTTCCAAATCGTCGGCGCGCGACCGCTGCCGGAGGCCGTACCCACGAAAAACAGACATTCCCTGCGCGGCAAGCCTGTCGCCTCCGCCATGATTTTATCGCTCATCGTGCTCGGGTGTCTTTTCTGCGAGCTTATCATGACGAAGGCCCCGGCGTATCTCGACCTTGCTCACTGCTCCACTGCGCCGTGCCGCGAGTTCCTGTTCGGCACGGACACGATGGGGCGCGACATCTTCTCGATGATCTGGTACGGC